>ERZ651776.464-NODE-464-length-57796-cov-5.394740_pt1 | contig 57796 bp, 52 predicted proteins | sample MGYA00514761_ERZ651776 | MGnify/ENA metagenome assembly ERZ651776
TCTGTACCTTGACGTATGATAGTGTCAACTGTTTGGTACTCTTCATCTGGTTCGTTAGCGTATGCTTCTTCAACTTCTGCTTCGTTGACTTTGGCTTGCATACCAGATAGTTTTAAAATATCGTTCAAATCTTCCATTATTTTCCCCTTAGTTAAAATTAAATATATTACCCCTATGGGGTATATATAGCAACAATGTAATCACAGTAAAGGGGCTGTTCAGTTTAATGGTTGAACTTCGCTAAATATGTATTTCCTATGGCAAACTTAATCTTTTATACTTTTAAGATGAAAAATATTATTTCGTTAATTGGGCTTTTGATCATCATCACTTTTTCATCTTTCTCATATGGTGAATGGAGTAAAGTGACCGAAAGTAGCAGCAGTGGAAATACTATTTACATAGACCTTGCTAGAATTGAAAAAATTAAAAATTTCATCTACTACTTTTCATTAACAGATTATAAAAAACCAGTTTTTGGAGACCTATCTGTAATTGTCCATTATCAAGTAGATTGCAAAAATTCGAGAGAAAGAGGTTTAAATTGGATTTTCTACAAGCATCAAATGGGACAAGGAAGAGGTGTCTCTGAGAGCAGTTATGATAAAGAGTGGACGTACCCTTCTGATCATGGCTCTTCATCTTCTAGAGGGATTGTTCTAAAAAAGGTTTGTGAAAAATTTCTTTAATAACAGCTATAATAACTTCAGTACTATTAAATATTATAGCTAAAATTCGTCACTTTCGTGAAAAAGTTCACTCAAAAAAATAGTGTCAAAAGTATGAATGATATCGCAATACATTGGTTTCGGCAGGATTTACGACTTTCAGATAATCCTTCACTAATTGAAGCTACAAAGCACAATAACGTGCTTCCAATATATATTCTTGATGATAAGAATGCTGATAATTTTGCAATGGGAGCTGCTAGTAAATGGTGGCTCGAATCATCACTTAGATCATTAAATAACTCCCTTGGTGGTAAGCTGTCAATATACAAAGGGAACCCCATCGATGTACTTAAAGATATTATTTTTCGGCTTGATGTTGATGCTATTTATTGGAATCGTTGCTACGAGCCATGGAGAATCAGTCGCGATAAAAAAATAAAAGAATATCTTGGTACGCAGAATATAAAAACAGCTAGCTTCAATGGCTCATTACTTTGGGAGCCATGGGATATTAAAAATAGCTCAGATAGGCCATATGGCGTATTTACTCCTTTTTATAGAAAGGGGTGCTTACAGGCAGATCAACCAAGAAAGCCATTGCTAGCCCCAAGAAATCAACAATATATCTTTGATTCAAAAAAATCTATGCAACTTCAAAATTTAGATCTTTTACTTGGTAACCCATGGTACAAAAAATTGAGAAAACACTGGCTTATTGGCGAGCAAGGCGCATCCCTATGTCTAGATAACTTTATAAAAGAAAACTTATCTTATTACAAAAAGGGTAGAAATATACCCTCAAAACCATATATTTCGAGAATTTCTCCACATTTACATTTTGGAGAAATATCACCAAATCAAGTTTGGTGCAGAATTCGTGATGAAAAAAATGACGAGAATAGCGATCACTTTTGTAGTGAGCTCGGTTGGCGGGAATTTTCTTATAATCAGCTTTTTTATCACCCTGATCTGCCAACAAAAAATCTACAATCTAAATTTGATAAATTTCCATGGGTTGTTAACGACAAACATCTAGAAGCATGGAAAAAAGGACAAACTGGCATTCCAATGGTTGATGCGGGTATGCGTGAATTATGGGAGACCGGCTATATGCACAATCGTTCTAGAATGATAGTAGGGTCATTCTTAGTGAAAAATCTTCGCATCCACTGGAACTATGGAGAGCGATGGTTTTGGGATACTTTAGTTGATGCTGATCTTGCAAATAATAGTGCGGGTTGGCAGTGGGTAAGTGGAAGTGGCTCTGATGCTGCCCCTTATTTTCGAATATTTAACCCAGTAGTACAGGGCCAAAAATTTGATACAGATGGAGAATATATTAGGCGTTATATTCCTGAAATATCTTTATTGCCCAATAAATATCTATCTAATCCTTGGGATGCCCCCGAATCGATGTTAAAGGAAGCAAAAGTAATTCTTGGCGAGACTTACCCTGAACCTATAATTGATCTAAAAGTATCACGCGAAGAGGCTCTTGATGCATTTAAAGAGATTTCACCTCCATCGCTGTAGGTAAGTCTAACCACCCCACCCCCTTTGACGCTATAATAGTAAAAAATTTGAAAATTTATTTGTGTAACCTTTAATGAAAACACCTAAATTGATTAAGCCACTGATTGAAGATGGGCTAATAAGTGAAGTTATTCAATCTATTATGAGTGGCAAAGAAGCTTCTTTATATGTAGTTAGATGTGGGACGAAGATAAGATGCGCAAAAGTTTACAAAGAGGTGAACAAACGAAGTTTCAAGAAATCTGCCCAATATCAAGAAGGGAGAAAAGTAAAAAATAGCCGTCGTGCTAGAGCAATCCAGAAAGGCTCAAAGTACGGGAAACAACAACAAGAGAAAACCTGGCAGAATGCAGAATTGTTGGCACTTCGTAGAGTAAGGGAATCTGGAGTTAGGGTGCCTGAAACTTTTGGTTATTTCGATGGCGTCTTACTAATGGAACTAATAACTAATGAGCAAGGTCATGTTGCACCTAGACTTGCTGACATATCTATGTCAAAAGAAACTGCTCTTTTTGAATATAATATAGTTATAAGATATATAGTATGTATGCTTTGTGCAGGTATTATTCATGGAGATCTATCAGAATTTAATGTGCTAGCTGGAGCAGATGGATTAGTTATTATTGACTTACCGCAAGCAGTTGATGCCTCCTCAAATAACAATGCTGAATCAATGTTAAAAAGAGATGTTGATAATATAACGCAATATTTTTCAAATTTTGCACCAGAACTTATTAATACTAGATACGGCGATGAAATATGGAGTCTTTATTTAGAGGGTAACCTGCAACCAGATATTGCTTTAACTGGTATATATGACGAGCCTAATAAGACTACAAATATTGATACAGTGATGCTCGAAATAAAAGCCACTATCGCTGAAGAAGAAGCTCGTCTTGCCAGAGCTAATGAGGCTGAATAAAAAACTATCCTTCTGAACTTAATTTAACTCGACCATATCAAAACAATTCCCTATAGTGCTGTCCCCATGACGACTAAATAAAAAGACTGGATTTAACTGTTCCCTAACATAAGGTGCTCAATTGATTACTGCTGCTAATATAACTATGCAATTTGGTTCTAAACCTTTGTTTGAAAATATTTCTGTAAAATTTGGTCATGGTAACCGTTATGGACTAATTGGAGCGAATGGCTCGGGCAAATCTACTCTAATGAAAATACTTGATGGAAGTTTACAGCCAACTGCAGGTAATATTTCTCTTAGTCCTAATGAACGCATAGGTGTTCTAAATCAAAATCAGTTCGCTTTTGAAAACCATACTGCAATAAATACAGTAATAATGGGTCATACAGAATTATGGTCAGTTAAGCAAGAAAGGGAACGCATATATTCTCTTCCAGAAATGTCAGAAATTGATGGGATGAAGGTAGCGGACTTAGAAATACGCTTTGCAGAACTTGATGGCTATAGTGCTGAAAGCCGTGCAGGTGAAATACTTATAGGCGCAGGGATAGAGGAAGAGTTACATTTTTGCGAGATGTCTGAGATACCACCTGGGTGGAAGTTAAGAGTTTTACTTGCACAAGCAATTTTCTCAGACCCTGATATTTTATTATTAGATGAGCCAACCAATAATCTTGATATAAGCACTATTAGATGGCTGGAAACGCTTCTTAATGAAAGAAAAAGTACTATGATTATAGTCTCACATGATCGTCATTTTTTAAATACTGTATGTACACATATGGCAGATATTGATTACGGCGAGTTAAGAGTTTACCCCGGAAACTATGATGATTTTATGCTAGCCTCGACTCAAGCTAGAGAACTTCTTTACTCGGAAAATGCAAAAAAATCAGCTCAAATTGCTGATCTTCAACAGTTTGTCAGTCGCTTTTCAGCTAATGCGTCTAAGGCAAAACAAGCCACTTCTAGAGCCAAACAAATAACAAAGATAGAGCTTGATGAAATCAAAGCCTCAAGTAGAGTGTCTCCTTTCATTAGATTCAAACAAGACAAAAAACTTCATAGGCAGTCTCTCATAATCGAAAACCTTTCTCATTCATATGACGATCTATTATTTAAAAATGGTTCTCTAATTTTAGATGCAGGGTCGCGTTTAGCTATTATAGGAGAAAATGGAGCTGGAAAAACCACCTTTCTCAAATCACTCATAGGAGAAATTCAACCGACAAGCGGTGATATAAAATGGGCAGAAAATGCAAGTATTGGATACTGCCCCCAAGACAGTAATCTAGAGTTTGATAATAATTTAGATCTATTTAATTGGATGAGTCAGTGGAGAAAACCTAAACATAATGATCAAATCGTAAGAGCTACGTTAGGTCGCTTACTTTTTTCTACTGACGACTTTAAAAAACTTGTAAAAGTTTGTTCTGGAGGAGAAAAAAATAGGCTTTTATTTGGAAAGTTGATGATGATGGACTCGAATGTTTTAATTATGGATGAGCCAACAAATCATCTAGATATGGAGGCAATTGAATCACTTAATTTAGCGTTAGATAATTATGATGGAACATTAATTTTTGTAAGCCACGATAGAGAATTTGTTTCGTCACTAGCAAATCAAATAATTGAAATAAAAGATAAAAAAATTATACATTTCCATGGCTCATATGAAGAATATCTCACAAAGAATTAAAAAAATAAATCACTTAATTGTTCATAAGAAATTAAATAAATTTATAAAAGAGGTTAAATATGCCTAGTTTACTGCCTGATACAGATCCAAATGGTTTATTAGAATACTCAGTTGTTTTTTCTGATAGATCTCTTAACCATATGTCTCAGTCTTTCAGAGACGTGATGGTAAATATATCTAATACCTTAAAAAAAGTTTACAAAGCAGAGTCAGTAGTAGTGGTACCTGGAGGCGGGACTTTTGGTATGGAAGCGGTAGCTAGGCAATTTGCATCTAACAAAAAATGTCTTGTTTTGAGAAATGGTTGGTTTAGTTATCGCTGGAGCCAAATTCTCGAAATGGGAGAAATTACCTCATCAATTACTGTCATGAAAGCAAAAAAATTAAGCTCATCTAAGGAAAACTATGATTTTCAGTCTCCAATGGAACCTGCATCAATAGATGAGGTTTTAAAGCAAATCGATATGCAAAAACCTAATGTAGTTTTCGCTCCTCATGTAGAAACTTCAGCTGGTATGATACTTCCAGACGAGTATATAGCATCTGTAGCTCAGGCCGTTCATAAGGCTGGTGGACTTTTTGTTCTGGATTGTATCGCCTCTGGAGCTTTATGGGTGGATATGGAGAAGCTCGGTATTGACGTCCTTATTAGTGCACCACAAAAAGGGTGGAGTGCATCACCTTGTAGTGCTCTTGTGATGCTTGGACCTGCTGCAAGAAAGCTAATTGATAAAACAAAAAGTTCTAGCTTTTCATGTGATCTGAACAAATGGCTTCAGATTATGGAGGCTTATGAAAATGGCGCTCATGCATATCACTCAACTATGCCTACTGATGCGCTACTAAAATTTAATAGTGCCATGAAAGAGACCGAAGCATATGGCTTTGAAAAGGTAAGAGTTGAGCAGCAAGATCTCGGGGATCAAGTAAGAAAAATGTTGGAATCAAAAGGCTTCAAAAGTGTTGCCGCTGAAGGATTTAAGGCTCCAAGTGTTATTGTCTGCTATACGGATGACAAAGATATACAAAATGGAAGCAGATTTATGAAGGAAGGGATTCAGGTGGCTGCAGGAATTCCCTTAATGTGTGACGAAGACGATAATTTTCGGACATTTAGAATAGGTTTATTTGGCCTAGATAAGCTCCACAACATTGAAAGAACAGTACACCACTTAGAATCTGCTATTGACCGAATACTCTAAGCCTAGTTTATTTTTGGTAGTTTTTACTCAACGTTGATAATTATTTTTTTAGATACAACACTTTTTTTAAACTGCATATGATAATGATCACCAAGCATTAGCTGTAAAGTATGTGTTCCTGGAGTTAAATTTACCGATGTCTCTGTTTGACCTGCCCCAAAATGACGGTGTCTTTCATCACTTGGAATAGGTAAATTCTTATCTGGTAGAATATCAAGATCGATAAGCAAGTGGTGGTGTCCAGTGTTTGCCATTTCAACACCTGCAGGTGCAACACCCATACCTGAAAGACCAAAAATTATTTTTATGGGATTTTTTACAGTGGATCCATCAGTTGGTGAAATAATATAAAGTTTCGGAGGTATATCTTGTTGCGAAACACTGCTTTGAACTATGCCTGTTAATGACAAAAGAATGATGAAAAACAAGAAATTCGAATATTGAAATTTTTTTTCTTTCACAAATAACATATAACATCTCCTGATATTTTACTAAAATTTAAATTCTATCGACCTCCACCAATACAATTTGGAGATTCTGGAATATTGGAATTTGAACTCCACTCATCTGGTGTATATGTATTTAGAGCTAATGCATGCAAACCGTTCTTTAGCTCATAGGCAAGCAACCCATAAATTATCTGGTGTCTTTTAACTAATGATTTTTTTTCAAATAAAGCACTTACTACTAATATTTTGAAATGTGTTTCTGAATCTCTCGGAACGGAGTGCTTAAAGCTCTCGTTGTAAATCTCCAAAACAATTGGGGATAAAGAATCTTTTAATTTTTGTTCAATGTTCTGATATATTTTCATGAAGTGTAGCTGAAACCTAGTCTAAAAAATTAAAATATTATATATTTATAAAAATTATCGTTAGCTATTCTTGATTTACAATAGTCTATTTAAACAGCTAACGATTAACTAACTAGATAAATTGGTATCTCTCGAAAATATCCTACTCCACCACTTTTTTAGTAATCTATCAATACTTGCTTCTGTGGCGAACCCTATTTTTTCTGATAAGGTTTTAGGCGTAGCATAAACTACTTTATATACGTCTGTATCGGTTGTTTTATCAAGAAGATATTCATCGCTCGTTAATATCTCATCAACAAGGCCCTTAGTAATAGCCTCGGTACCGAGCCATACCTCACCTGTTGCTATACTGTTTATGTCCACATTCGGCCTATGTTCAGAAACAAAGTTCTTAAAAAGTCTGTGAGTGTTATCTAAGTCGTCAATAAATTTATCTCTATCTTTTTGTGTGTTTTCCCCAAACATCGTTAATGTTCTCTTATGTGAACCAGCAGTATGTAGTTCAATATCAACATCATGTTTTTTTAATAAACGATTGAAATTAGGTAACTGAGCAACTACACCGATTGATCCAATAAAAGAAAAAGGTGCGCACAGGATCTTATTTGCAACGCAAGCCATCATATACCCGCCACTTGCCGCAACCTTATCCACACAAATAGTCAAATATATATTTTTCTTTTTGATTCTATTAAGCTGGCTTGATGCAAAACCGTAGCCATGCACCATGCCACCTGAACTTTCCAGCCTGACAACTACTTCGTCGTCATCTCTAGCCTGACCTAATATAGCAGTAACCTCTTCCCTGAGCTGTGAAGCTGCTGAGGCCCTAAGATCTCCCTTGAAATCAATCAAAAATATTCTTTTTTTATATAATTTAGATATCTTCAATTTTTTCTTTTCAGCTTTTCTTTGTTTTTTTACTTCTTTTTTCTCAGACTCGCTAAGTATTGATTCCTCAAGAGATTGACTAGCTTTATTGATACTGTCATTCAAGTGGGTAACTTTAAGTTCACCTCTATTATTGAGGCGACTTTTAGCACTAAAGCTAGTCAGGCTGGATATAATAATTAAAACGACTGCCACTACAGTCACTGCTTTTGCAAAAAATAAGCCGTATTCGAATAAAAAGTCCAATTGATTAATTCTCCAAATTTTTTACCATGGATAAAATTATTACTAATTAATTATACTACTTTTAATATCAAGCATGATTATATTTATGGTAATATTTTTTAATAAACAATTTAAAGCTAATTATAAAAGGTTTAATCTCCACTATAAAAAATCTATTGTAAGCTTTCATAAGGACTACTTTGGCATGTACAAACAAAGTGCTAATCTATTAACTATAATCAATAATAATTAAAGAACTAAAAGGGGATCTCATGTCTCAGTCAATTTTTCATGCCTACAGTAAGAATTTCTTAGGCAACTCACCGACTTGGTATAAATACACAATTTTAGCCTTTTTGGTTATTAACCCTATAATACTTTTTAGTCCTTTGGGATCTTTTATAACTGGCTGGTGCTTAATTCTAGAGTTTATATTCTGCTTAGCTATGGCATTAAAATGCTATCCACTTCAACCAGGGGGACTCTTGGCAATTCAGGCAGTTGCCCTAGAAATGACAAGCCCTAATACAATACTTCATGAAATAGAAGGTAATCTTGAGGTGATTTTACTACTCATCTTCATGGTTGCTGGTATCTATTTCATGAGAGATCTTCTTTTATTCACATTTACAAAGATCCTAATTAAAATCCGATCAAAAATAGTATTGTCACTATTATTCTGTTTCGCAGGTGCTATTTTGTCAGCTTTCTTGGATGCTCTTACCGTAACTGCAGTACTTATTAGTGTTGCCATTGGTTTTTATTCTGTATATCACAAGGTTGCATCTGGTAAAAACTTGCAAGATGAAGCAGGTCACAATCATTCAGATGATATTACTCTTCTTCCAGAAAACCAAGAAAATCTAGAGCAGTTTCGCTCCTTCTTGAGAAATTTAATTATGCATGGAGCAGTTGGAACAGCATTAGGTGGCGTAACCACTGTTGTTGGGGAACCGCAAAATTTATTAATAGCAAAAAAAGCTGGCTGGAATTTTATGGAATTTTTCTTCATGATGGCACCTGTCACTATGCCTGTGTTGGTATGCGGTCTGTTAACGTGTGTTCTCCTAGAAAAGTTACGCTGGTTCGGATACGGCACAATACTACCTGATGCAGTAAGAGCTGTTTTAGAAGAATTTGATGTTGAGCAGTCAAAAAAACTAACAAGCAGTAACAAGGCAGCTCTTGTTATACAGGCTCTTGTTGCCCTTTTTCTAGTTATAGGACTCGCCCTACATATAGCTCCAGTTGGATTAATTGGGCTATCAGTAATTGTTTTACTTACCGCATTTAACGGAGTTATAGAGGAGCATAGACTTGGTCACGCTTTTGAAGAAGCTTTGCCTTTTACGGCGCTACTTGTTGTATTTTTTGCAATTGTTGCGGTAATACATGATCAACACCTATTCAAGCCTATTATTGATGCGGTACTAGCTATGGAGGTAGGTGTTCAGCCTGTGATGTTTTTTGCAGCTAATGGTATTCTTTCTGCTATAAGTGATAATGTTTTCGTTGCAACTGTATATATAAACGAAGTGAGGGCCGCTTTGGATGCAGGAACAATCACAAGAGATCATTTTGATTTGCTTACTATTGCTATTAACACCGGAACTAATCTTCCAAGCGTTGCGACGCCCAATGGCCAGGCTGCATTTTTGTTTTTGCTCACATCTGCTTTAGCTCCGCTTATTAGACTGTCGTACGGGAGAATGGTCTATATGGCTTTACCCTATACTATCGTTCTCTCTGTAGTAGGCTGTTGGGCTGTGATATATATGTTATAAATTATTTTTTAGGTTAATTTTTTCTTTAGCCATAAACATTCCCCATCGCTATCTAAGTTTATCTTAGATAGCTTTTCTTTATGAGCCAAAAGCTCTTCTTGACTAGCACGATGTATGATTAACTGAGATCTTTTTTCGCTCACACGTCTTATTTCGTTTTTGATCAGGCCATCATGAGCGTTTCTATTGGTATCAAGAGCAAAGTCAACTTGGCCACCCGTCATTAACAGGTAAACATCTGCAAGTATCTCTGCATCTAGAAGAGCGCCATGCAAGTCTCTTTTTGAGTTATCAACAAAATATCTTTTACAAAGCGCATCGAGATTATTTCTTTGCCCCGGGTGCCTCTGGCGTGCCATAACAAGCGTATCAATTACACTACATATATCATTGATACGTGTATCAATTTTATTGAGCTTAGCAAACTCATGATCGATAAAACCTATGTCAAAGGGAGCATTATGTATTATTAATTCAGCTCCACTAATAAAATCTTGAAATTTTTCATATATAGAGGAAAAGGTTGGTTTATCTGACAGAAATTCAGTTGAGAGACCGTGCACCTCAACCGCCCCCTTATCTATATCTCTTTCAGGATTTATATACTGATGGTAGTGGTTACCGGTTAACTTTCTATCAACTAGCTCTACGCATCCAATTTCAATGATACGATGATTTTCACTGGGTTCTAAACCAGTTGTTTCTGTATCTAGTACGATTTGTCTCGCCATTAATAATAGCCTTTTTTATTTATTTAAATTTTTGGGGGCTGTTGATATAGATTTAGTTAAACTTAATTTTTTATCTCATCGATACCTTGATTTGCTAATTGATCTGCTATCTCATTTTCACGGTGACCGCTATGACCTTTAACCCACTTCCAGTTAATTAAATGTTCGTTCGATACTTTTTCAAGACGCTGCCATAAATCAACATTTTTCACAGGTTTTTTATTAGCTGTTTTCCATCCACGTTTTTTCCAGCCAGGCATCCAGGTTGTTATACCCTTTCTTACATATTCAGAATCTGTAGTTAAAATGACATCGGATCTTTCTTTTAATGATCCTAACGCTTCAATAGCAGCCAATAATTCCATTCTATTGTTTGTTGTTAGTTTATCACCGCCATAGATTTTTTTTTCATTTGTCCCATATCTTAGTAAAGCACCCCATCCACCTGGCCCAGGGTTACCTCTGCAGGCTCCATCAGTAAAAATTTCGACTTCTTTCAAACGTATACTCCTAAGTTTTTTAACTGCGAGCCTCAAAAAAAACAAAATTTTTATTTACATCTTTTGAGATATTAAATGTTTTTCAAGCCTTATAGGCTTAGAATACTGGTCAAGGAACATATTTTTTTAAGGATAATATAAGATATACCAAATAAAATTTGATGCTTATCATTCCATGAGACCCAATATCTGCAATTATTTTACTCAAAATATTGCATTCTTATAATATTAAATACTTTTCATATTAACTTTTTAACCAATATTGAGTCTCCCTATAAGCGGTCTCTGGTAAAAATTATCGTTCTCTTTAAATTTTTTTAGCTTACTAAATATGCTTATCATTTGTAATTCCAGCATAAAAATATTAATAGGTTAATTTAATATAGTTTTCTTCTTTGATTTATTTCATTATTTCTTAATAACTGGTCATTTAATAGTTTATTATATAATTATGAAATAAACGATTAAGAGTTATATGAGTATGTCTTTTAAGATTCATGGAATTCCATCATTTCAAGATAACTATATCTGGCTTTTTCATTCAGAAGAAACTGGATTAACTTTTATTGTTGATCCGGGTGAATCGAAACCAGTTTTTGACTTCTTGAATAAGTTTCAATTATCGTTGGATGGAATTCTGGTTACTCACCATCATCCTGATCACATTGGTGGTATAGATGCGATACTTGAACGCTTTTCGATTCCTGTCTTTGGGACCGCTAGAATTAAACAAGCTACGAACGTAATCGCTGATAAAGAAATCATATCTTTATCTGGTCACGCATTTGAGGTTATGAGTATACCAGGGCATACGTACGATCACGTTGCCTATTATTCAGCTGAAGAGTCTATATTATTTTGTGGTGATACTTTGTTTTCAAGTGGTTGCGGTAGACTTTTTGAAGGTACGCCTGAACAAATGTACACATCCCTTTGCATATTGTCTACTTTGCCCTCTTCTACGAAAATATATTGTGGGCATGAATACACAGAAGCTAATACTAATTTTGCAGTAATGCTAGATCCTGATAATGAGACCTTAAAAAAATATGCAAAAGAAGTAAGAATTTTAAGAGCGAACAATAAGATTACCCTTCCTTCTACAATAGGATTGGAAAAGCAAATAAATCCTTTTTTAAGACCTAACAAAAAAAGTATTCAGGAAGCTGCTAGCTCGTATATAAAAAAAACCAATCTAACTACTAGCGAAACATTCGCAGCTATAAGGAAATGGAAGGATTCATACTAATATCTCAATCTTCATTAAAGGTTAATTAACTAGTGATAATAATGCGTACAAAAATACCACTAATAATAATCTTGGTTGTTGTTATAACCTCAGGTTGCTCAAAGCACCAGGTCATACCGACTAGTGGTCACTCTTCATTCTCTAAATCATTTATTTATGAAAAAAATTCACATGAAAATTTGTGGATTAGACTAGAAAAAGGTTTAAAGCTCAATAAGCATTTTAACCACAGTGAGCTTGATGATAAGAAGCACTGGAATCAAGATCACCAAAAGTATATTAATAAGATATCAGAGAACACCAAACTATATATTTATCATATTATTAACGAGCTTGAAGCTTATAATATGCCTCTAGAGCTTGCTTTATTGCCTGCTATAGAGAGCTCTTATAATCCTTTCTCTTATTCTAATCAACATGCATCTGGTCTTTGGCAATTCATACCTCCAACAGCTAAATCACTAAATTTAAAGCAAGACAGTTGGTACGATGGACGTCGTGATATCATTACATCAACAAAAGCCGCAATAGATTATCTTTCGTATCTTTATAAGCGCTTTAATGGTGATTGGCTCCATGCTATTGCCGCATATAATGGTGGTGAAGGGACAGTTAGAAGAGCAATAAAAAAAAATAGAAGTATGAACATGCCCACCGATTTTTGGTCTCTAGATTTACCAATAGAAACTGAATCTTATGTTCCCAGATTATTAATTTTATCAAGAATCGTAGAAAATCCTGCTAGGTATGGTATTGAACTACCAAAATTACAGAATAAACCATATTTTAATAACGTTAATCTTGATAGTCAGATTAATATCTATAAAGCTGCAGAGATAGCTGAAATTAATATTGATGAGATGATTATGCTTAACCCTGGATACAAATTAGGAGTAACTCATCCTGTGTCTCCTCAAAATATCTTGTTACCTATTGGAAAAAAGAATAGTTTTTTACGTAAACTTGAAGAATTACCGAAAAAAAGCTGGTCGCCAATTAAAAGGTATCAAATCAAACGAGGTGATACACTTTCAGAAATTGCTGCAGTATACGATATAAGCCTTAAATCTCTTATGTCATTAAACGGCCTCACTGGACATATAATCCAGATTAACCAAGAGATCAAGATTCCAGGTACAGGTATTGATGAAATAAATGAGCAAAAAGAATATTTTCATATAGTTACACAAGGTGATACCTTGTGGAAAATTTCAAAAGATTATAGGATTTCGATAAAAGATATTATTAGATGGAACAGTTTAAATTTAAACCTTCCATTAAAAATTGGGATGGAACTTAAATTAAAGAAATAATATCTCGATAAAAATGTGGCTTAAAATTCATTTACTGTCTCATTGAAACCTCATAAGCAACATCTCTAATTGTTTGCTGAGTATTTTTTTTCTTAATATTATCAGATAAATCATCGCACTTATTTTTATCCCCCTCGCATAGGTCACACGTGTAGTTATCTTCGTTTAATGCTGCCCCTACGCCCCCACAAGAGCCCTTCAAAGGACTTTTTCCCACGATTATACCCACAGCCATACCAATCATGATTAAGACTAATACAAAGAAAGCAAGAAATAGCTCAAGCATAACTATTCTCCAGTTAAATATTGGTTAAATTCTTTAGAAAAAATAGCATCAAAATTTTCACCATTTTTTATTATTAGATATACCGATATATTATTTTCTTTTGCAACTTTTATAGCTTGCTGTGGACCTAAAACCATCATCGCTGTTGAAAATGCATCTGCCTCTGTAGCACTTTTAGCTATAACAGTCGCAGAAACGAGATTATGTTTGATTGGGTATCCACTGCGAGGATCTATCATATGTGAATATCTGCTTCCATCCTTTTCAAAATAATTACGATAGTCTCCTGAGGTTGCTAAACCTGAGTCCGTTATTTGTATCACCCCTTGTGCTCCAGTTTGAATAAAATGTGGTTTCTCAATAGCTATGATCCAATTAGTTCCGTTTGCATTATTTCCCTTCATTCTTAATTCGCCGCCAATCTCTACAAGATAGTTCTCTATTTTATAACCATCGAGCAATCTTGCTGTATAATCAACAGCATAACCTTTTGCGATCGCTGAAAGATCTATTTTTATATCAGCAAGTCGTGTGACTAAATTCTTTTCTTTATCAATTAATAACTTGTTGAGTCCAATTAAATTTAAAAGGCTAGCGATTTGTTGATCATTGGGTATTTTTTGTGCAGATAATTGAGGTCCAAAACCCCAAAGATTTACTAGTGAGGCAACCGTAGGATCAAACGAGCCATTTGTCTTTATGTATACATCTTGTGCTATTGCTAGAACATTCATCATATCTGATGAAACAATTTGAGGGACATTAATAGGAGATTCATTCAAAATCATTAGCTCAGAGGATTTGTCATAAGTAGTAAAAATTTTATTTATACTTTGAAGTTTAGTGTCTATCAATTTTTCCATGCCAGGGATAATTCTTTTTGACGAAATTATTTTTACTTCGTATGTAGTGCCCATAACTGACCCTGAATAAATTATTTCAGAATTAGAGGGCTCACACCCACTGACTAAAGTTACGGCTAATAAGGAAAGAAAAATATACGTATATTTTTTTAGTAGTAATAGAAAAAACGAGGCCAAAGGCCTCGTTACGATTTCTTTTTGAAGAGCAGGCATAAAGCTAACCACCAAAATCGTCAAGAAATATATTATCACGCTCAACACCAAGATCTGTAAGCATTGAAATAACAGCTGAGTTCATCATAGGCGGTCCACACATATAATACTCACAATCCTCTGGAGCGGGATGATCTTTTAGGTAGTTTTCGTATAAAACGTTATGAATAAAACCCTCATGGCCGCCCCATTTATCTTCTGGTTGAGCGTCAGATAACGCGAGATGCCAATCAAAATTATCATTTTCTCGAGCAAGAGTGTCATACTCGTCATTATAAAAACATTCTCTTAGTGATCTAGCGCCATACCAAAATGAGATTTTTCTATCTGTTTTCAAGCGACGCAGTTGATCAAACAAGTGTGAACGCATTGGGGCCATCCCAGCACCGCCTCCAATAAAGACCATTTCTGTTGAGGTGTCCTTAGCAAAAAACTCACCGAAAGGACCAAAGACATTAACTTTATCGCCTGGTTTTAAATTAAATGCCCAAGAAGACATAACTCCTGGAGGTATACCTTCTGTTCCTGGTGGTGGAGTTGCACAACGTATATTAAATTTAACTATTCCTTTTTCTTCTGGATAGTTAGCCATCGAATATGCTCTAATTACCGTCTCATCTACTATTGACTCATGGTTGAAAAACCCAAATCGCTCCCAATCTTGTCGGTACTCTTCTTCGATATCAAATTCACTATATTTGACATGATGTGGGGGACACTCAAGCTGTACATAACCACCTGCTCTGAAGTCTACGCTCTCTCCGTCTGGTAGTCTTAAAGTTAACTCTTTGATAAAAGTAGCGACGTTTGGGTTTGCTTCTACTGTACATTCCCACTGCTTGACACCAAAAATTTCTTCTGGAACAACAACCTTCATATCTTGTTTTACTGCTGTTTGGCAGGAAAGCCTCCATCCATCACTAGCTTCTCTTTTAGAGAAATGTGTTTCCTCAGTTGGGAGCATAGAGCCGCCGCCTTCTGTGACAATGCATCTACATTGAGCGCATGTACCTCCACCCCCGCATGCAGACGCTAAAAATAATCCAGCATTGGACAAAGTCAACAAAAGTTTGTCCCCTGCTGGAACAGTGATATTTTTTTCGCCATTAATATCAATTGTTACAAGTCCGGAACTAACTAATTTTGCACGAGCGGCTAGGATAAAAGCAACCAAAGCTAACACTACCGCTGTGAACATAGCAACGCCAAGCAAAATCTCTAAATTCATATATTTTTTCTCCTTAGCTATTATTAAAGGTCAATTCCACCAAAAGACATAAAGCCTAAAGACATGAGGCCGACTGTTATAAAGGTAATCCCTAAACCCTGTAAACCGTCAGGAACATCACTATACTTAAGTTTTTCTCTTATTCCTGCCAACGCGACAATTGCGAGAGCCCAACCAAAACCCGCACCTAGACCATAAACAGTACTTTCAGCTAGATCATAATCTCTTTCAACCATGAATAATGCAGCACCTAAAATTGCGCAATTCACCGTTATTAGTGGCAGAAAAACTCCAAGAGCGCTATAAAGCACTGGAACATACTTATCTAAAAACATCTCCATAATTTGGACAATAGCGGCAATAACACCAATATAACTTAGTAAGCCAAGAAAACTTAAATCTACCTTTTCCATACCATCTATACCTGTCCAGACCAGAGCACCTTCGGTCAAAAGATACTTAAAAATCATATAGTTAGCAGGTACTGTTACTACTAATACTACTATTACAGCAATTCCAAGCCCCATCGCTGCTTGGACTTTTTTTGAAATAGCTAGAAATGTGCACATACCAAGAAAAAAGGAAAGTGCCATATTTTCTATAAATACTGATCTTACAAATAAACTCAAATAGTGCTCCATTATGCTGTTTCTCCTTTGGGCGTATTAGCTGCAATCTTAAAGTCGGGAGCCTCAACTTGAGATTTTTTCCAGGCCCTAAGTCCCCATATAAATAAGCCAATTAAAAAGAAGGCACTTGGTGGTAAAAGTAGCATTCCATTAGGGACATACCAGCCACCATTTGTTGAGATAGACAGGACTTCAAATCCATAAAGTGTCCCAGAACCAAAAAGCTCTCTAACAAATGCAAGTGCTAATAAAATAACACTGTATCCTAAGCCGTTGCCTAAACCATCTAAAAAACTATCTATAGGAGGATTTTTCATTGCAAATCCTTCAGCGCGACCCATCACAATACAGTTTGTAATAATTAAACCTACGAATACAGAAAGTTGCTTACTTATATCATAGGCTACAGCCTTTAAAACCTGGTCAACAAGGATAACAACTGAAGCGATGACGGTCATTTGGACTATTATTCTTATGCTCCCTGGAATTTGGTTTCTTATCAAGGAGACCAGCATACTTGAGACAGCAGCAACAACGATTAAACATATACACATGACAGAGGTCACCTTTAAACTAGACGTGACTGCCAAAGCTGAGCATATTCCTAAAATCTGAAGAGCAATTGGATTTTCGTTGAAGACCGGTCTTAGTAGTATTTCTCTCATCTTATTAGACATATTTAAGCCTCACCTGATCGCAAGTTTGTTAAAAATGGTGCGAACCCATTTTCACCCATCCAAAATTTTATAAGGTTATCGACGCCCTTACTAGTAATGGTTGCTCCAGACAGACCATCTATTTCATGTATTGATTGTGGTCGACTAGGGTCGACTTTGCCTTTAATAACAGTCAAGGCTTGCTTACTGTCGGAGTCATAACTTTTTTTACCTATCCATTGTGCTTTCCATGAGGGGTTATCTACCTCTCCACCTAAACCAGGAGTTTCAGCATGCTCGTAGAAGCCAAGCCCTGCTACAGTATTTAAATCAGATTCAAGTGCAACAAAACCATAAAGTGTTGACCACAAGCCATACCCTTTTATTGGTAAAATAATTTTTTCTAAACCTGAAGCACCTTCTACAACATAAACAATCATATATTTTGGCAGACGACCAATTTTAGCTATATCATCATCACCAAGATCTTTAGAAAGAGCTGGATCTTTTGCTGCTTTTCTTTGATCATATGTATTCAAGTCTACTGAATTAGTGAATTTTCCAGTAGCTAAGTCTACTGCTTTTGTTTTTATAGTAGCGAATTTAGCTAAAACATCGTCTCCCTTTTCAAGCATACCCGCAGCGGCTAATATATTTGTTTTTCTATCAAGATCTTTGTTAGCTTGTTGAGCGGGTCTTAATAATACAGCTGCGGTAGATACAATGACTGAGCAAACAATACAAAGTGCTAAGGCAACGCGAATAGTATTTGAAGTAGAATCGTTATTAGCCACGAGCTATTCTCCTCTTAATATTAGCTTCAACAACAAAATGATCGATTAGAGGTGAGAATAGATTAGCAAATAATATTGCTAACATAACACCTTCCGGGTATGCAGGGTTTACTACTCTGATAAGAACAGTCATGACTCCAATGAGAAGACCATACCAGAATTTACCAGTATCTGTCATAGATGCAGATACTGGGTCTGTCGCCATAAAAACCAATCCAAATGCAAAACTGCCTATAACTAAATGCCAATGCCAAGGCACCCCAAACATTGGATTGCTATCTGAGCCAATTAAATTAAACAATGAAGAGAGTGCAACCATGCCTACAAAAACACCCAGCATAATACGCCATGCACCAATTCTAGTGAGAAGTAAGATTGCACAACCAACGAGAATTGCTAGCACAGATGTCTCACCTATAGAGCCCTGCTTATTTCCGATAAAGGCATCAAACCATGTAAGATTTTGTTGTACTGCCTCCATACCATTAGTGGCTGCAACGGATAGCATTGTTGCTCCTGTGTAGCCATCAACTGCTGTCCATACAGCATCTCCTGACAGCTCGGCTGGGTAAGCAAAGAAAAGAAAAGCTCGACCTGTCAATGCTGGATTGAGGAAATTTTTACCTGTACCACCAAATACCTCTTTTCCGATGACAACACCAAAACTGATTCCCAGGGCAACCTGCCACAATGGTATATCTGGTGGGCATATAAGGGCGAAGAGTATTGAGGTAACAAAAAAACCCTCGTTTATTTCATGACCCCTGACGGAGGCAAATAAAACCTCCCAGAAGCCACCGGCAATAAATGTGACCATATATATTGGTATAAAATAAACTGCACCATAAATCATACAATCCCATATGCTTGATGGATCATGTCCAGCAAACATAAGAATAATTGACTCATGCCAATCTGTACTGTAAATGGTCTCTGAACTAGCTAAAATGGTATTGGCTTGAAAGCCTACATTGTACATACCATAAAACATGGCTGGAAATGTAGCCAACCAAACAGTAATCATAACTCTCTTAAGATCTATACCATCTCGTATATGTGAACCGTTTTTAGTTACTGATCCTGGTGAATAAAAAATTGTATCGACAGCCTCATACAGAGCAAAAAAACTTTCGTATTTTCCACCTTTATGAAAATTAGGTTCGATTTTATCCAAGTAATTGCGAAGTGCTCTCACTATCAACCCTCCTTCTCAATGCGAGATAAATTATTTCTTAGTATTGGGCCATACTCATACTTTCCAACACATACATAACTACACAGTGCCAAATCCTCTTCCTCAAGTTCTAAACAACCAAGTTTTTGTGCAATTTCTGTATCTCCTACAATTAATGCACGTAGAAGCTGTGTGGGGAGGACATCAAGTGGCATTACTTTTTCATAATTTCCGACTGGCACCATCGCTCTCTCACTACCATTTGTATTTGTAGTAAAATGAAATTTTTTGTCATTAGTTTGGCTCATTGAAGATAGGTATATAGGCAATGCCGAGTGACGATTAGAGCCAGGTGAAATGTATCTGAGAAATTCACGTTGATATCCTTCTAGGATTGTAGTTATTTGGGTATGGTAGCGACCTAAATAGGAAAAAACTCCATTAAGATATGAAGCAGAGGCAATCCGTCCTGATAGAATAGATCCAGATATAACTCGATTTTCTCCTTCACGTAATTCGTCAGGAATCAAATCATTTATATTTGCACCGATGAGAGTTCTAATTAATCTTGGTTTTAGTGTCTGGGGACCACAAAGTGAGATAACTCTTTGTGGGTCAATATTCCCTGAAGTGAACAATGCGCCTATTGCTAAAACATCCTGGTAGCCAATAGTCCAAACTGTTTTTTTTGCACTTACCGGATCAATAAAATGTATGTGCGTACCAACCAATCCAGAAGGATGAGGGCCGGTGAATTTATGTAGTGTTGCACATGTGTTACTATCTTCAAATAAATCAGAATTACCAGATATGCATAGATGAAGGGGGCCGTCAGTTAAATGTTTGAGTGCAGAAAGTCCATTTTCGAAATCTTCTTTTCGTTCGCTGATAATTAATTCAGGTGAAGCGGCGAGTGGATTTGTGTCTACAGCGGTAACAAAAATAGAGCTTGGTGAATCTGAGTTTGGCGATGGTACCTTCGAATAAGGTCGTGTTCTGAGTGAGGTCCACAAACCGGATTTAACTAAGTTATCAATCACGTCACTTCTATTTAATTTTGGGATATCTTTAGCATCATATTGCTTAAAATTCTCCTTGTCATTTCCCTGTAATTTTATCACGAGAGACTGCAGTACTCTTCGTTCACCTCGATTTATAGCTTCAACTATACCGCTTACTGGTGAGGTGAAATGAACTCCTTCTGTTTTTTTATCGGAAAAAAGTATCTGACCAGCCTTAACTTTATCGCCAACTTTAACCGCCATTGTAGGCTTCATGCCAATATAATCATCGCCTATGATAGCGATACTTTGTATAGGTTTGCCACTATATATAATTTGCTCGGGTGATCCCGATAAGGGTATATCCAAACCCTTATTAATTTTGACCATTTGGTAATACCCTAAATTTTTCTTCCTAAACTCAGCCTCAAGTGAGACCTTGCATTATAATAATTTAACGATAATAGTCATCGTTTGCGTTATGATGTGCTAAGCTGATTAATATTATTTTAAAAAAATCGTATACCTTTATGTAAGCAGTATTTTTTTATTGCTGTATTTTTTTAAGCATTTTTAAACCGCATAATCATACGCGATAAAGGTCTATGGAACAATTTTTTTAGCGTAAAGCTTATAGGTTTTTTTAAAGAAATAAAGCGAAAGTTAACACGGTATCATTTTCCAGCTAATCCCTGCAAACTCCTCAAGGCATCTAATAACCTGACAACTATAACCAAATTCATTGTCATACCAGCAATAAAGTATAACGTTGTCTTTATCTACTATTGTTGCTTGTGCATCGTATATACATGCATGACGAGAACCAACAAAGTCAGATGAAACTGCTTCCATAGATTTTGTATAATCGATCTGATTTTGAAGTGAAGAATGAAGTGACATTTTTCTAACATAATTATTGATTTCGTCAAGGCTGGTTTCACGATCAAGACGGAGATTTAAGATTGCCATTGAGACATTAGGAGTAGGAACTCTTATAGCATTACCTGTTAGCTTTCCTTTAAGTTCAGGTAATGCCTTAGCTACAGCACTGGCAGCACCAGTTTCTGTCAGAACCATATTTAGTGCAGCACTTCTGCCTCGTCGTGACCCTTTATGGAAGTTATCAATTAAATTTTGATCGTTTGTATAAGAGTGGACTGTCTCTACATGACCACTTTTGATTCCAAATTCATCTTGTAATGCCTTGAGAATGGGAACAATTGCGTTAGTTGTACATGACGCTGCGGATATAATTTTAGAATTTTTAGTTATATCATGATGATTAATTCCATAAACTATATTTGGAATTGGATCTTCACCGGGTGCAGTCAATATAACTTTTGATATACCAGGGCACTCTATATGCTTTGCTAGTCCCTGCTCATTTCTCCATGCACCAGTGTTATCGATTAGTATTGCGTTATTTATACTGAACTGTTTATAGTCTATTCCGCTTGGTGAATTTGCATAAATTATTTGTATAGGATTACCGTTACAAACCAATATATTTTTATCTTTTAAAATACGAATTGTACCCTCAAATGCTCCATGGACAGAGTCTCGTCTGAGCAAACTGGCGCGCTTACTAAGATCACTTTCAGTAGAGCCGCCGCGAACTACAATCGCTCTCAGGCGAAGCATATCTCCGCTGCCTGTTTTTTCTAATAAAAGCCTTGCTAATAATCGCCCAATACGCCCGAATCCATATAAAATTACATCCTGTGGATCAGGAATGGGTTTTTTCATATCATCTAATTTGTCTCCAATTTCCTCATTTAAAAAGTCAGTTAAACTTTGAGTACTCTTTGACTCTTGATATTTCACAGCTAGTTTCCCAACATCTATATGTGCTGGACCTAAATTTATATCTGATAAAGCCTTAATTAAAGGGTAGGTTTCATATTCTGATAATTCATTTTGTTCAATTTGGCGAACGAACCGGTGGGCCTTCATCAATTCAATAACTGACCTATTCACCATACTTTTTCCATACATATACAAAGAAATATTTTTTTCTCTGTAAAGGCTACCAATTAGAGGAATCATAGCCTCAGAGAGTGCTTCTCGTTCCTTCCAGTCTGAAAAAAAATCTGCAGGTATAGGGCGGGTTTTCTCTGTCACTTAATTGATCCTTTCTTTAAGAATAAAGTTTATATCGATATTATCATGCCTCTAACCCCTAAGGGCAACCTAAGTCGAGCATAAAATATTTTAGGGTCTGCCTAACACTTAAAAAGTTACCCGAGAGTTTTGTATTAAAAATGACTGATTCAAATATAAGCTTCTTTAAGCCTAAATAAATTTAAACTAGAATGGAAAAAAAGCTTTAGCGGCTACATTTTGCACTACAGTTTTAACTATTCTTTCGTTCTTTCCAGATGAAATTCGGGCCATCATATCCTGTAGTGCAATCATTTTTCCGAATATACGCTCATAACTAAGATTTTCAATTTCGCCATTTCTGCTATTTGTAAGAATAAACGGCTCACCATTTTTATTTTTGTATGATGTTATTCTCCAAAATGCAATCTCCAAGTTTCGGGCGCTTAGATATAAATTCTGCTCTTTCAGCTCTGTATAAATAAAAAATTCTGTATTATATCCATATGATTTTTTAATCATATCAGTCAATCCACTAATAAAAGCAAGCACTCTATCTCCCTGAAAGTTCCTAGATAAGGATAATTCAATAGCATCCGTTCCATAAGCAGCAACTTCAGGAATTTTAGTTTTCTTTGGTCTATCGAAAATTTGTTTTAACCTATAATCTAGGCTGTCTGTTGGATTTGCATAGCCAGATAAATTTTTTAAGTACTTAGGGTTTCTTTTATAAAGTTTTAAAGTAAGATCCTTGAGCAAAGCCTCAATTTCTTTGTAGTGATAATCAGCGACTTCATCTAAGTCAGATTTAGCTAAATTTTTAAAACTAAAATCATGCGATGAACAGCCAGAAGAATTAAGAAAAAAAACACCTACTAAAAGCAATACTAAAAATGGTCTTAGTTTATTCAATTATAATTCTCCAATAAATATAGGCTATTTAGCGAAAATTAATTAAATTTATTTAGTTGGCCATATCTAAATGAGACAACCGTCGCTAAAATACTCAAGGATTTTTTTGGGTGTTATTGAAAAGTAAATCTCTTCTACCTCAAATACTCATATAAGCTAATTTTAACAATTATACATTTTATGCCAATTTTATCCTTACAATCATTAAATTTAGCGGACAAAAAACTGTTATGGAGCGATTCTTTTGGCTCTGGATTATCTCTTAGTGTCGCTGAAGTAACAAAAAAACATACAGGCCCAGTTTTAGTGATTGCGTCATCTGCCAGAACTGCGTCAAAAATAGAGTCTGAAATAGCTTTTTTTTTGGGAAATAGCTCGCAAGTTATGCAATTTCCTGACTGGGAAACTCTTCCTTATGATCATTTTTCACCACATCAAGATATAATTTCTAAAAGATTAAAAACGCTTTACAGCTTACCAGAAAAAAGTTCTGGAGTTACTGTCGTACCTGTAATGACTATGATGCATAGATTACCTCCAAAAGACTTCGTTCAAGGACGATCGTTTAGCTACAAAGTTGGTCAAAAAATAAATTTAGAGCGTCTAAGAAAGAAACTTCAATATAGTGGCTATCGAACTACTGAAACAGTAATTGAGCGCGGTGAATACAGTATACGCGGATCAAAAATAGATATTTATCCAATGGGGGCGTTATTGCCTTTTCGTATTGATCTATTCGATGATGAAATTGAAAGCCTGAGGACCTTTGATCCAGATTCACAGCTTACTAAAGAAAAAGTTGATTCAATTTCTCTTTTACCAGCTAAGGAAATTCCCTTAGATAATGACTCAATAACAAGATTCAAAAAAAAATGGATTGAAAAATTTGACGTTGACAATAGGAATTCAACGATCTATTCCAGTATAAAGAATGGTATCGCACCTCAGGGGATTGAATACTTTCTTCCATTATTCTTTAGCGAGTGCACATCTTTTTTTGACTACCTTCCAGAAAATTGCTTGATAGTTATAGACGGCGATACTAAAACAAATGCGGAAAATTTTTGGTGTAATATTAAAAGTCGCTTTAAAGAATGTAATATTGATAGTAAAAACCCGGTTCTTCCTCCAGATGAGGTTTTTATTTCACCATATGAAATTTTTGTAGCCTTAGAAAATTACCCATATAAAAAAATATATATAGAAAGAAACAGCTCAATTAAGTCTACTGATTCTTTTAGTCTAAATTTCCAGCCTATGCCGAATATTCCTGGTGATACTGATATATTAGATACACTAAAAAAACTGGAAGTCTTTTCAGGCAAAATTGATAATCGAATATTACTATGTGCAGAAACTAATGGCCGTAAGGAGGCTTTGGGTGACATATTGCAGAGTAATAAAATCAAATATTATGAAGCTGAAACTTGGGATGATTTTTTAAAAACGAAAGACAATATCTCAATAACAACCTACCCGATTGAAAGGGGGTTTCATTTAACTAGGCCTAATATTTTGTTGATAACAGAATCTGAATTATTTGGGCTTAAAATTATACAAAATCGTCGTCGAGCAAGAAAATCAAGCCGTTCTGAACAAGCTATAAAAAATCTGTCGGAGCTAAGTATAGGCTCTCCAGTCGTTCATATAGAGCACGGTATTGGGAGATATTTAGGGCTTAAAACCATAAATACAAATAACTGGCCCCAGGAATTCCTGACTTTAGAATATGCGGATAAAGCTAAATTATATGTACCTGTATCTTCTTTAAATCTAATTAATCGGTATAGCGGTGTAGAAGAAATTCAAGCACCTCTTCATAAGTTGGGTGGGGAACAGTGGATAAAATCGAAAGATAAGGCTCTTAAACAGATATCTGATACTGCTGTTGAGCTACTTGATATATATTCCTCAAGGGCTTCTAAAAAGGGGTTTGCATGCAAAGTTAAGCCTGAAGCCTATCAGAATTTTTGTAACGATTTTCCTTATGAAGAAACACCAGATCAAATAGAAACAATCGAAGCAATGAAAAGAGACATGGTATCGGATCAACCTATGGATCGACTTATTTGCGGCGATGTTGGTTTTGGTAAAACAGAGGTAGCTATGAGGGCAGCTTTCATTGCTGTATCTAGCGGAAAACAGGTTATTATTCTTGTTCCTACTACCCTTTTGGTACATCAACATGTAGAAAATTTTAGGGATAGATTTGCTAATTTACCTATAGAAATAGGAGAACTGTCTAGATTTATTTCAACAAAAAACCAGCAAGCTGTTTTTAAGGGTGCGAGTACAGGAAAAATAGACATTCTCATAGGAACACATAAGCTTTTGCATGCAAAGATTGACTTCAGAGATCTTGGGCTTCTTGTAATTGACGAAGAACATAGATTTGGTGTAAAACAAAAAGAGGCTATCAAAGAATTCAGGACAAATATAGATGTCCTTACTCTTACAGCAACACCAATACCAAGAACACTCAACCTCTCCATGTCTGGGATAAAAGACTTATCCATTATCGCAACTGCACCCGCAAAAAGATTGTCAGTAAAAACTTTCTTACGTGAAAAAAATTCTGATGTTATTCGTGAGGCTGTATTACGGGAAATATTAAGAGGTGGTCAGATTTTTTATGTGCACAATGAAGTTAGAACTATAGAGCAAACAGCCGCCTGGCTGGCCGAGCTACTTCCGGAAGCAAGAGTAAATTTTGCACATGGTCAAATGCGGGAAAAAAATCTCGAATATGTAATGTCTGATTTTTATCACCAACGGTTCAATGTTTTAGTGTGTAGCACTATAATTGAAAATGGAATTGATATACCAACTGCTAATACTATTTTGATAAGTAAGGCAGATAAATTTGGTCTCGCTCAACTCCACCAACTTAGAGGAAGAGTTGGTCGCTCTCATCATCAAGCATATGCATATTTACTAGTAACTGATATCAGATCATTAACCTCTAACGCTTTTAAGCGCCTGGAGGCAATCAGGGACGCGAATCAACTTGGTTCGGGTTTCACATTAGCGACACACGATCTTGAGATTCGTGGAGCGGGAGAGCTTTTAGGAAAAGGACAAAGTGGTCACATACAATCAATAGGATTCACGCTTTATACTGAATTATTAGATAAGGCTGTCAAGGCCATACGGTCAGGTAAATCACCAAATCTATCAATGCTAGCTATCAATCCTGTTGAAATCAAACTTAATATACCTGCATTAATTCCTGAAGATTATCTTCCTGATGTTCATATGCGACTGATCCTCTATAAAAGAATAGCAAATTCTGATTCTGATGGTGAGCTCCGAGAACTTCAAGTTGAAATGATTGATCGCTTTGGATTAATTGATGGCTACTTAAAAAATTTATTTAGCGTCACATCACTGAAACTGTATGCAAAAAAATTAGGTGTGACTAAGCTTGAGTTAGGAGATAAAAATGGAAGACTCGAGTTTGCATCAGATACATCCATAGATCCAAAAAATATTATCAATTTAGTGCAAAAAAAGCCTAATTTATTCAGATTTGATGGGCCCAGCGCATTAAAATTTGATCTTGATATACTTACAGCAGATCAACGAATACTTAAGGCGAAGGATTTGTTAGATAGTCTAGCTCCAACGCTTGATTAAAATAAAAATTATAGCTCAAACTACTGCATAGGTTATTAATTTTAGTGGTCATATTTTTGTGAATCAGAAACCATATGTAAAGTTGAAGTTGGAAAAGCTATTTCTGCGCTATGTGACGCTATGATGCTAGATACTTTAAGTAGAATATCTTGTTTAATTTCATGAAACTTAACCCACTTTGTAGTTTTAGTGAAAGTATAAATGAAAAAATCTGCTGACGAAGGAGCAAAAGAATCAAAGTTTACTATCAGTGTTTTATTCTTATCAATTTCATCATGCTCAACAAGCATTTTATGTACATCTGAAACTATTGCCTCCATTTTTGATAGATCATCATAACGAACACCAATTGTTTCATATATTCGTCTATTTAGCATTCTCGATGGATTTTCTAAAGATATGCTGTTGAATACAGAATTTGGTATATATAAAGGACGCTGATCAAATGTTCTAATTCTTGTTAGACGCCAACCTATATCTTCGACTGTACCCTCAATCTCTTGATCGGGCGATCTTACCCAATCTCCAACCTTAAAGGGCTGGTCAAAATATAACATCAAACCACCGAAGAAGTTTGCTAAAAGATCTTTAGCAGCAAAGCCAATCGCTAAGCCACCAATTCCTCCAAATGCAAGCAATCCTGAAATACTATATCCAAATAGTTGCATAGCAATTAAAACTGCTGTGATGATTACGGAGAAACGCAGAAGTTTACCTACAGCTTTAACAGTTGTTTCATCACATGGCTCTGAGGTATATTCTATATCAGTTAAGTTATGCTCTACCCTTTTGATTAGATTGATCAAAAATAAAGCACATAAGAAAATTATAGAGGCTCTATTTACTAAACTAATAAGATCCTGTAATTCAGAGCCTGCAGCTTTTAACGCTACGGATGCTGCCAAATTTATTCCAATAATCCAAATAGCCCATACTGCTGGTCGTCTTGAAGCCTCGATAATTGCATCATCCCATACAGTTTTTGACTTTGAGGCATGCTTTTCGAGTATATTTATGAATTTATTAACTAAGTATCCAACAATAAAAGAAAAAACAATAATTAGAAAAATCTCTAGTACCCAAAGATAGTAGCCACCTATTAATTTTTCACCTATTAAATTAATCAACCAGTTCTCTATAGCTGCCATAAAAAAATCTCCAGTAACCGTATTAAAAACCTAATTAGTCCGTAGAAATCGACTCAAAAAAAGCTTTAGTTGATATCCAGCGGTTATCAGAAACTAATTGCTTCCATGATAATTTTTTTCTATTCTTCATTCTGGACAATCTTAGCGATGACGTCCAGTTAGTTAATGCTAAATAATCTATTATCTCAATAACACCCTTTCGGTTATTGCAAACTAAAATCATATCGCAACCAGCATTAAGTGCAGATTTAGCTTTACTAATATAATCACCAGCAACGTCAGCGCCTTTCATAGACAGATCATCGCTAAAGATAACTCCATCAAATTTTAAATCTTGTCTCAAAATTTTATTTATCCATAATTTTGAAAAACCTACAGCATTCTTATCTACCTGAGGATAAATGATGTGCGCAGGCATAATCGCGTCTAAGCTGGCGGATAGCTTAGCAAAAGGTATAAGATCGTTGGATAATAAATCTTTAATACTTCTAGCATCCACGGGAGTTTCAATATGACTATCCACTTCTACTCCACCATGACCTGGAAAGTGTTTACCAGTTGAAGCCATGCCTGCTTCTTTCATACCTGATATAAAAAAACTTGCAGCTTCTACAGTCTTTCCGGGGTTTTCAGAGAAAGATCGGTCTGCAATCACTTCGCATGTATTTAAATCGAGGTCTAAAACTGGAGCGAAACTGAAGTCTATATCGCAAGCTATAAGCTCACAAGCCATCAACCATCCACAGTCCTTGATATACTTCTCTAATGGAGTGCCCAAAAAATTACCCAGAGTCTGCATTGGGGGAATTGGACTAAAATCTTTGATAAATCGCTGGACCCTACCCCCTTCTTGATCAACACATATCAGAATCTCTGGCCTAATATCTCTAATTTCAGATACGAGCGTCATCAGTTGCTTACGGTTTCTAAAATTTCTAGAAAAAAGTATCACGCCTCCAATAACTGGAGTTTCGAGCAACCTTTTTTCATCTAAGCATAATGAAAGGCCGCTCAAGTCGATTATTAAAGGCCCTATCGGCATAATTTATACCTATTAAAAAAATATTACCCTACAATCATAAACTAATATTTAAAAAAATTACTTATTAAATTACTTGCTCATTTTTTGTAATTAAAAAATTGAAGTACCCTGTCCAATTTCTCTAAAAAACATGTACAAATAAAATATTTTTTAAAACGACAATTATTAAATAGATGTTGTTATTAATATAAATAAAACAATATACTGTTGATAAATACAGTATATTGTTTTGTAATACCTGCTAAATACCAAACTATGTGGTTTACTATAGATAAGGAGTTCCTATGATCACCGCTTCACTTACAGCGAGACAGGAAGAGATTTTAAATTTAATAAAAACAAACATAAGAGCAACAGGTTATCCTCCAACAAGAGCAGAGATAGCTAATGAGCTTGGTTTTAAGTCACCCAACGCCGCTGAAGAACATTTAAGAGCCTTAGCGAGAAAAGGGGTAATTGAAATGATTAAGGGTACTTCACGTGGAATTCGTCTTCTTGATGAAGAACAAAATGGATTACCCCTAGTTGGCCATGTAGCTGCTGGCGAGGCAATACTTGCAATAGAGAATATAGAAGATTATATAGAGGTTACCCCTAATATGTTTTATCCAAAAGCAGACTTCTTTCTAAAAGTACGAGGTGCAAGTATGCGGAATATTGGGATAATGGACGGAGATCTACTTGCTGTTCATAAAACTAATATAGCAGAAAATGGAGAAATTGTAGTGGCAAGAATCGAAGACGAGGTAACGGTAAAAAGAATAAGAACGAATTCAGTAGCTCATGAAATTAAGTTAATGCCAGAAAATGATGATTTTAAACCAATTAACGTGGATTTAAGAAAACAAAATTTTTCTATTGAGGGAATAAGTGTAGGGGTTCTAAGAACAAAAATATAAATTTTTTAGTGGATTATTGTAGATATATCAGGAGATTGATCATTCTCTTTTTTCTGCAAGATATCAAGATCCATTTTATCGAATAAATCAATACCAGCATCTATCATTGCCTTAGCAACATTTATTTTCGATTCCTCAGAGAAACCGTCGACTTCCTTTGAGAAAGAAATTCGGATTATCGGTTCATCGATATCATTATCTCTTTTGAGCGCGATATCTCCATTTGGCAGAACAACTATTTCAAAAAAAGACATTTGATTTTTCCATCAATTATAATTATGGATAATTTTTAAAAACCCAATTTTTGTCAACATTCATACATAAGCTGGCGATTTCTATCTAATATTTCTGTGAAGTTTTTAACCCAAAATTCCACATCAGTAAAATTTAAATACATAATATCATCTAATTGTTTTACCTCAAGGAGAGAAATAGAATGATCATTATTTTTTTTACTTATTGTTAACGGTGGTAAAGATATTTTTTTATGCTCGCTAAGAAGCTGGCTTAGCCAACTTTGCTTTTCCCCAAGCAGTAATTCTATCTCCTGTGACTCCGCCATACTCTTATTCGCAGAGCGAAGCACAACTTTTAGTTTCTTTAAAGAATCAATTGATTCAATATCCTTGCATTTATGAGCAAAAGCGATTTCTTTTAGATAATTAATATAAGCTGATTCAAGTTGGTAAATCACAGACTGCATAAAAGCTAATTCTAGCTGGGCATCAGTCTTTTTTTCTAATAATTTATTTTTCAAAATACCCTCACTCAGTAATATTTTACAGAGAGATATTTTTTGATTAACTATAGCAACGTAGGGATTCATATTAATCTTAATTAGTAAGGTTATCTTTAGAACTTTGATTTTAACAAAAAAATTGCAAGTAAAACCTCTATTTTTTGTTTGTTTTACGGTTATCCTCTATCTTCCATTGACCATCTTTAAATATTGCCTTCCATCCTGAAGGTTTACCATTTAACTCACTTTGCACGTAATGTTGCTTTTCTTTTCTGTTAAAGCGAACAACTGTTTTGTTTCCGTTCGGATCTTCTTGAGGAGCATCAAATATATTACGATACTTAACATCGATTTCATCTTTATATTGTATGAGCTCACAAACAAGTGGAGCTCTTGTCTCTCGATGCTTTGGATATTGGCTAGCGGCAAGAAACATGCCTACTGCCCCATCACGAAGCACATAATGATCTTCAACTTTTATACATGCTAAATTTGGCATTGACACTGGATCCATTTTTGGAGGGGAAGGTTCTCCATTTCTCAAAAGCTTTCGGGTATTTTTACAACTATCACTTATACAACCAAAATATTTTCCAAAACGGCCATTCTTCAAGTGCATATCCATACCGCATTTGTCACAAACCAGTGAGGGGCCGTCATACCCCTTGACTACAAATTTACCTTTTTCAACCATAAAACCACTACAGGTTGGATTTTTTCCACAGACATATAGTTTTCTTGTTGTATCAACTAGGTAACTATCCATAGCAGTGTCACATAAGCCACAACGATGTTTTTTCATTAACTGACGGGATTCAGCCTCATCATCTTCATCAATATTGACAATCTCTTCACCGGAACTCAGATTAAGGGTACCTTTACATCGCTCTTTTGGTGGTAACGTGTACCCAGAGCAACTCAAGAAGACTCCAGTAGATGCAGTTCTTACAGTCATAGGTCTATTACAAGCAGCTTCTTGGCACTTGATATCAGTTAGAGTTGGCTCGTTAGGTCTCATACCACCGTTTTTGGACTCAGCATTAGATAAGCTTTTTGAAAAATCTGCGTAGAACTTATTTAAAACGTCTTTCCAGTCACGTTGCCCATTGGCAATATCATCTAAATGATTTTCCATTGCAGCAGTAAAGCCATAGTCCATGAGGTCTGTGAAACTTTCATTTAAACGAACTGTAACAATATCTCCAATTTTTTCAGCATAAAAACGACGGTTTTCGACTCTCACATATCCTGCTTCTTGGATTCTTGAAATTATAGATGCATATGTAGACGGTCTACCAATACCTAATTTTTCAAGCTCTTTAACTAAAGCAGCCTCAGAAAAACGTGGTGGCGGCTTTGTAAAATGCTGGAGAGGTATTAAGACATTAAGATCTAATATCTCTCCTACTTGAAGATCAGGAAGTTCTGAAGTGTCATCTTTTTTTCGCATCGCAGGCAATGCTTTTAAGTAGCCGTCAAACTTAATAATACGTCCTTTAGCTTTCATCTGAAATTCTGCAGAATCCACCGTGACAGTAGTACTAGTAAATTTAGCAGGGGTCATTTGACAAGCAACGAACTGTTGCCAGATAAGCTGGTAAAGTTGCTTGGCATCATCCATATCAATTAAGTCATTTGGCATGATATCGACATTAGAGGGTCTTATTGCCTCATGGGCCTCTTGTGCGCCAGATTTACTAGAATAAATATTTGGTTTTTCCGGTAAATAACTTTCACCAAAATTGCTTTGTATATAGTTTCTACAAGCAGATACAGCATCAATACTCAGATTAATCGAATCTGTTCTCATATAGGTGATGTATCCACCAGCATATAATCGTTGAGCCATAGCCATAGTCTTTTTTACGCCATATCCAAGTCTTGTACTAGCAGCCTGTTGCAAGGTTGACGTTATGAAAGGCGCCGATGGTTTACTACCTGTAGGTTTATCCTCACGATCTGTTACAGTGTATGTTGCAGATTTAAGGGCCTCTAATGCCTCAAATGTTTGTTTTTTATCTTTTGGTAGAAATTTTTGTCCTGCTAATTTATTTATTTCAAATCGAATTATATCCCCAGAATTTGATTCAAGATCAGCATGAAGTGTCCAATATTCTTCTGGATCGAAGGCTCTAATTTCTCTCTCCCGAAGTACTATTAATTTGACTGCAACTGACTGGACGCGTCCGGCGGATAACCCTCTAGCAACTTTACTCCAAAGTAACGGTGAGATCATGAATCCAACGACTCTATCTAAAAAACGCCGGGCTTGTTGTGCATTCACACGATCTAAATCTAATTCAGAGGGTTGTGAAAATGCTGCTTGAACAGCCTTTTTTGTTATTTCATTAAAAACTACTCTTTTGTAGCGATCTTCACTTCCACCAATTATTTCCCGTAAATGCCAAGCTATCGCCTCACCCTCTCTGTCTAGGTCTGTAGCTAGATAAATTGTGTCTGCATTTTTTGCTAATTTTTTAAGCTCTGCTACTACTTTTTCTTTACCGGATAGAATTTCATATTGGGCTTTCCAATCCTTTTCTGGATTTATACCCATAGAGTTGAACAATTTTTCACGTGCTTTTTTTGCTTTATGTGCAGCCTTTTTTTCTTCTGGAAGATTGCGGGTGATTGATGCGGCCTTGGCGCGCTCTGATGGACTGCTTGATGCAATATTCTTAGATACATCTCGAACATGACCAATACTTGATTTCACTATGTACTCAGACCCTAAGTATTTGTTAATAGTTTTTGCTTTAGCAGGTGATTCTACAATAACTAGTGATTTGGCCATCGGATTATATTGCTCAATTAAATTTGTCGCAAAAAGGTCTTGTCTTGAATAAACCAACAAAAGAAGACCGCGTGCTTTTTACCTTGCTACCCTATATACATCTTGGCTAGCAATTACTCTTGATGCTTTAATTTCAAAATAATATGTTCGAAACTTCAATCTCATGTGGGGAATATACAGGTAGATATGGTAGGTTGGTCAAGTAGATTTATTCAATTGATAAAAAAAAATTTGTTATTTAGTATCTGATGGCATTTCTCAGAGTGTACAATGACTCATAAATTCTCACTACATCCTCCTCCTCTCCCTCTTCTTTCCAGTAAATCATAATTCCATCTGATCTTGCTTGCAATGCAGAGATAGCAATAGGAAGATTTTTAAGTGTTAGATCTATATCCTCGGTTATATCCTCGCAACATTGCTCGCCAAGCCAGTTCCACTCTAACCAAATAGAGGCCTCTCCTCTTTTTGTTGACTTTACCAATAACCAATCCTCCATATGTGGTTTAGAAGATTTTACAGAGTCAATATGCCATGACAATTTGTAAGTAATGCAATCTAGTCTCTTTTTCTCTAACTGGTTATCTGCTGACGTGCTTAACTGAACTGTCATTCCTAGATTAGCAGCTTTCTTTCTCATGCATATTAAAAGCTTTTGACGTGGAGATTGCCTAAACCACATTAATGGTGAAATAATTATCAATAATACAAAAAAAATGAGCAGGTATGACATTATCTTCTCTTGTAAATTATATTTATTGGTAATAAAAATTTAAAATTTTAACTTTAACTTAAATTTTTTAAATTATATGTATAAAAATTAAATCTTCTCTATTTAATATAGATTGTTGTAGCTATGATGTATATGAATAGAAATAACTTCAAATTTGGATTATTTACTTATTTTACTAATATATGCTCTCATCATGAAATTTATCGACATACGTATTTACAAGAGATGGCAAACTCCTGTCTTACGCAAATTATTCATAATATGGTTAGCCTTATTATCTTATGATGTAATTTGTTTAGAAAATTTTGATCCAAGTATAGGAGGGCTTCATGAGCAACGTGAAATTTTTAGAGCTGCATATGATGCGCTTCAAAAAAGAGACATGACAACCTATCAATATGAATATACAAAACTTAACGACTATCCAATAAAACACTATCTTTTAGCACAAGAGTTACTGCAAAAAATTCGCAGCTTTCCTAAAGATGATATAAGGAAATTCTTAGAGGAACATGATCAATCAGCAATTTCTGACAATGTACGACATTATTGGCTCGAAGTTTTGAGAAAACACAACAGATGGCAAGATTATTTAGCTGACTACAAGGAAAGTGGAGCAACAATAAGACAGAGATGTTACTACCAATTTGCAAGAATTAAGAACGACACGAGTAATAAAAAAAGTGCTATTCAAGCTGCTCTAAAACTTTGGTCTTCTGGCAATTCACAACCCAAAGAATGCGACAAATTATTCGATATTTTGATCAAAGATGATCTTATTACAGAAGAAGTTGCGTGGGATAGGTATGCAAAATCAATCGCTAAACGTAATTATCAACTATCAAAATATGTTTCAAGATTTATTAATAATAAAGATAATAAAAAACTTGCAACAAAGCTATATGAAACATATAAAAATGAAAGTACCGTCATCAATCATAATTTCTTTACTCCGAAAGAGTTAATTAATAATACTAGCGAAATTCACACTGCGGTTACTTATGGATTGGTGCGTTTAGCAAAAAAAAATGCGCGTTTAGCAACCAAGGTCTTTTTAAAGTATCAAAAAAAATATAAATTTTCTGAAGCAGAAAAAATAAAAATTAGTAGCTCTTTAATAAAAAGTCTTTTTAAACAAAAAAAGAAGGCAGAATCAGATGAATATTTAACAAAAAATATTCATTCTTCTGGTCATAAAATATTAGAATGGAGAGTTCGTCAATCTATCCAAATAGCTGATTGGAAAGATGCTCAAATCTGGATAGAAAAAATGCCTCAAGTCTTAAAAAACAAACAGGTATGGAAATATTGGAATCAAAGGTTAACTGAGATTATTGATGGTGACTCTAAGAACCCAGACTTAAGTGGTTATAAAAAGTTATCCGGCGAGAGAAGTTTTTATGGTTTTTTGAGCGCTCAACGACTGGGGCTATCTAATAATATGCGATATAAGGATTCAACGCCAAGTCAAGTTGAATTAATAGAACTAGAATCTCAAGTAGGTATTAAAAGGACGAGGGAGCTTCTTCACCATAACCTAAATCTCTCAGCACGCAGAGAGTGGAATAAAGCAACAAGGAATTTTTCAAAAAAACAGTGGATTTCAGCAGCTCACATATCTAAAAAATGGCTATGGCACAATGGTGCTATTACAAGCATGATAAAAGCTAGTTACTGGAATGATACTAATCTTAGATTTCCTCTTGCTTTTAAGGACTTATTTAAAAAAAATGCAAAAATAAACCAAATACCTATGCATTTACTAATGGCTCTGGCTAGACAAGAAAGTTCTTTTCATCATGAAGCAACATCTCCTGTTGGCGCCAAAGGCTTAATGCAGCTTATGCCTGCTACAGCAAAACAAGTAGCGAGTAATAATAATATTTCTTTTGATCCGGTGGTTGGCTTGTATGACGCAGGAATAAATATAGCATTAGGCAGCCTATACTTTAAAAAGATGCTTGATAGATTTAATGGTAATCGTATTCTCGCAATAGCCTCATATAATGCTGGGCCAACAAGGGTAAGTCGCTGGAGGAAAAAAACTGGGGGTAACATACCTTTCGATGCTTGGATTGAAGCAATACCATTTAATGAAACACGAAACTATGTGCAAAATGTATTAGCTTTTTCATCAATTTATGCAAAAAAACTAAATGAAAGTGAAGAGATAATTAGCAACCAAGAAGAAATTACTAAATTATGAGCAGTACAATTAGATCAGAAAACGCATTAATAGATATTGGTGTCAACCTCACTCATCGATCTTTTGAAAAGACTTTAATATCCATTGTAAATCGAGCTAAAAATGCTAATGTCTCAAAGCTCGTTATTACTGGTATATCAGAACTGGATAGCATAAAGGGTATCAATATTTGTAAAGACTTATCTAAAAATTTTCCAAATATGATATATACAACATGTGGTATTCACCCTCATCATGCCAAAGAATATAATAGTGAAAGTTTTAATAATCTTAAGGAGATCGCTAGCGATAAAAGTGTAGTGGCTATTGGTGAAATAGGACTTGATTTCAACCGTAATATATCCACACCTAAGGAGCAAGAAATAGCTTTCGAAAACCAACTTCAATTAGCTACTGAACTAGGTTTACCAGTTTTTTTACACGAGAGAGACGCACATAAGAGACAATTAGAAATATTAAGCACTCATAGGGCTCAGCTTAAAAATGTAGTTATACATTGTTTTACAGGAACAAAAGCAGCGTTATTTAATTATCTAGATTTGGATCTTTATATTGGAATTACTGGATGGATATGTGATGAAAGGCGCGGAGGTGAGCTAAAAAATAATGTTGGCAATATACCGATTAATAGGTTGATGGTCGAGACTGACGCGCCATACCTGTTACCAAACATAATAAAAAAAACATCAAAAAATCGGATAAATGAACCAGCTTTTTTACCTTTAGTCGTTGAAGAAATCGCTAAGCATCGTCCGGAATCAATCATAGAGATTTCGAAAAAAACAACTAGTAACTCAACTCAATTTTTTAACTTGATATAGGCACAAAATGAAAATAGTCAGTATTAATAAAGAACCTGTTGAATTATATAAAATATTAAAATTTGAGGGTTTACTTGAAAGCGGTGGAGCAGCTAAAAGTGCAATAGCTAACGGGCTAGTAGAGGTTAATGACTGTGTAGAGAAAAGGAAACGAAAAAAAATTATAGCTGGGGATACCATTGTTTTTAATGGTGAGAAACTTTATGTAAACCTTTTATAAATTTAGGCGCCAAAATCTATGGATCATTACGAAAACAGACAGGTAATTCTTAAAAAAAGACCAAAAAATATTCCTGAAGCAGAAGATTTTAAAATTATTAAGACTGTTCTGCCAAAAATATCAACGGGTAAAATAATCATTCGAAATATTTTTTTGTCTGTAGAGCCAGCAATGAAAGGCTGGGTAAGCGCAATTGGTAATTATGCACAACCTGTGGCACTCAATAGTGTCATGAAATCTTTTGCTACTGGTATCGTTGTTGATTCCTGTCATTCCGATTATCAACCTGGTGACCTGGTTACTGGTTTATTTGGTTGGCAAGAATATGCTTTAGTGGATGCTGGTGTTGTTGATAGAAAAATAACAACTAATACTCTTCCAATGTCAACATCGTTAGGTGTGGCTGGTATAAATGGTATAACTGCATACCTTGGACTCCTTAGTGTCGGACAACCTGTTTCCGGAGAAACTGTTGTAGTATCAACTGCTGCTGGGTCAGTTGGCTCTTGTGTTGGCCAAATAGCTAAAATCAAGGGGTGCACCACAGTTGGTATAACAGGGGGCCAAAAAAAAGTGGATATGTGCAAAAATATATATCGATATGATCAAGCAATAGACTACAAGAATGACGATCTTACAAGCTCTTTAGCTAAATATTGTCCACAAGGAATTGATATATATTTTGATAATACTGGGGGGCCAATCAGTGACAAGGTAATTCAAAAACTTAATATTGGTGCGAGAGTTGTGCTTTGCGGTACTGCTTCTGTTTCTAGCTGGAACCCTCCACCTCTAGGACCTAGATTAGAACGTCAAATATTAATCAAACGAGCTCGTATGGAAGGTTTCCTAATATTTGATCACAAGGAGCGCTATTCAGAGGCTCTATTAGCTCTGACTAAGTGGGTAATCTCTGGTGAAATAAACTATCGTGAAGATATCTTGCATGGTATTGAAAAGGCACCATCTGCTATTTCAGCAATATACCGAGGCGAAAATCTTGGTAAATTGCTTATCAAGTTAGGCGAAGAATGAAAAAATACTTTTAGAGTTTTTATCAAAGATCATAAAATAAGCTGCTTAATTTGACTAGGTGTAAATGGCCAGCTTTTTTCACTCCCCTCAGGATTAACAGCCACAGGTATTCGCAATCCATATTTTTCTCTAAGTAACACGTTATTTGATATGTTAACCTCATTATATTTCCAGTCAGTTGCTTTTAAGGCTTCTATTATGAGATCTTTTGCTATTTCACATAGATGGCAATTGTTACCAACGTAAATTGTTATAACTTTATTTAGCATGCTTGATAATCCAACAGTTATGAATTTTCTTGTTTCTTTGGAAGTCTGGATCAAATGTTTTGTCACTTATATTACAAACCTGATATCTTTCTATGATATCCGAAGACATAGAAAAATTACGGAAATTATTTGTAAATACTAATGTCCCGTTCTGGTCTAGCAGCAACATAGATTTTTTGATTAACTCTATATGATCTCTTTGTACATCAAATGTAGAGTCCATTTTTTTTGAATTAGAGAACGTAGGTGGATCAAGAAAAACTAAATCATACTGATTCAACTTATCTTTATTTTTAACATTTTTATCAAGCCAAACTAAGCAGTCTTCCCTTATAAGCTCATTAGATTTGCTACATATACTATTTAAAGAAAAATTTCTTTTTGCCCAATCGACATAGGTCTTCGACATATCGATACTCAGGCTTGATTTAGCTCCCCCTTTAATAGCATAAATAGTGGCTGAAGCGGTATAGCAAAATAAATTAAGAAATCTTTTATTTTGGGACAGACCGTGGATTAGCCTCCGAACTGGTCTGTGATCTAGAAAAAGCCCTGTATCCAAATAAGCACTCATATTGATCTCGAAAATATAACCATTCTCGGTAAGATTGAATATGTAATCTTCACTATTTTTATCATTCTTTGGGTGATATTGGCTGGAGCCTTTTTGTCTTCTGCGCTCCTTAAAAATTAATCTAGAATGCTGTTCATCAAAAAAAGAGGTTACAGCCTCTCTAACCTCCTCTAGATGTTTTTTTGATTGATTGGGGTCAATATATATTGGTGGGGCGTATTCTTGAATATGAACTGAATCCCCATAAATATCAATAACTACCGCATATTCGGGTATATCGGAATCATAAAGTCGATACGAATTTATATTCGACTGCTTTATCCATCCATTAAGTTTTCTTTTATTTTTCTTTAGGCGATTAAAAAGCATTGAAGCGCCTTCAGATATCTGCCTTTTTTCAGATATAATTTTTTTTTGAAATGATGATGCCACCCTATCGGTTAAATTATTTAGCTGATATAAAATTAATTGGCTCGGTATAGATCCATTAAATATTTGATATTTTTTTTCTGCACGAAGTTTCAATTCACCAGATAAGTCAGAATTCCCTGTAATGACTGCAAATTTCCATCCTGGGCACTCTCTTTTAAGTATCTCACCAAGGTCTCTATATAAAGGCTTAAGATCTTCGACATCACCCCATCTCTCACCATACGGAGGATTACAGATTACTAGGCCGCACCGTATTTTTTTATGGGTTGGTAATTTAAACGCCACTAATGGTTTAGAGATCACCCGAATATGTCTATCAAGTCCTGCTGATATTATATTTTCTTGAGCGGCTACAATTGCTTTGGAGTCTTTATCGTAACCTCGTATCTCAGGTAGCTCTTTTGCAAGACCAACTGCACATCTATCAAGCGCATCACTCCTAATTTGGAACCATAAATTACAATCATGCTGTAACCATCCGTGAAACCCAAATTTTTCTCGATTCAAATTTGGAGCTATATCTGCAGCAATGAGTGCTGCTTCGATTAGCAGTGTTCCACTGCCACACATAGGATCAATTAAGGCGTTCCCCTTAGTTGATAAATTAGGCCAATCTGCACGGAACAGCAAAGCAGCTGCAAGATTTTCTTTTAGTGTTGCAGCCACCATTGCTTTACGATATCCACGCTTATGGAGACTATCACCAGACATATCAAAACTGACGTTAGCTTGATCTTTAGACAACCGAACATTAATTCGGATATCAGGATTTTTTAAATCAACATCTGAGCGATCGTTGTAGTGCTCATTTAATTTATCAACAATCCCATCTTTAACTCGCTGGGCCCCGAATTGCGTATGACGTATTACATCGTTAGATCCAGAAAAATTTACAGCAATGCTTTCGCGCGGGGTGAAATGGGTCTCCCAAGGAATGTTTTTTATCCCATTGTATAAATCGCTATCTGAGGTTACCTGAAACTTCGCTAATGGTAATAATATTCTATTAGCTATCCGGGACCATAGACAAGACTTATAGATGAAAATAATATCACCTTCAGCAAATACACCAGCCACAGTCAGGCTAGTTTTCTTTGCCCCAAGCGACGTGAGCTCCTTTGCAAGAATTTCTTCTAAGCCTTTAGGACAGGTTGCAAAAATTTTACGCATTTAGATGGCCATTATATTGAGAAAAATCAACTAAGACTCTTAGAGGCGATCTCATAAGTATCCCCAGACAGATCATTTTCTAAAATTATCCTACTAAGTTGATTTTTCATAAGGTTTCTACGTTTTTTTGGGAATTTTCGCCATCGCGTTAGAGGATTTAAAAGTCTGGCAGCTATTTGTGGGTTGATCCTATCTAAAGCCAATACTTGATCAGCTAAAAATTCATATCCATCTCCCCGATCACAATGAAAATTCATAGGATTATTAGTGCAAAAAACGCCAATCAGCGATCTAATCTTGTTGGGATTATTGAAGTCAAATGCGGGATGCTCCATGAGTGTCCTAACTCGATTCAAACCACCTGGTAGTGAACATGACGCCTGCACCTGAAACCATTGATTTAATACTAGAGGCTCATCTTTATAGTCTTGGTAAAATTTATTTAAGTATTTCTTTGATAAATCGATAGCACTCTTTCTATTGTCATTCACTAAAATATTCAATGCTGCAAGTCTATCAGTCATATTATTAGATTTGATAATTTGATTTTCAACCATCCTCAAAGAACCCTCTGATTTAGAGCTAACTATATACCTCAATGCTAAGTTCTTTAAACTACGTTGAGATGTCTCTTTTGCATTAAAGATATATTTTTTTGATGTCAAATTAGATTTATATATTTTATTCCAGGAACTACTCAAATTTTTTCCTAATTCACTCAATACAAAATCTCTGACTATATGGATAGCCTCAATATCAATCTCATTTGAGATTTCAGCCATTATCAGCTCGGAGGGTATAGTGAGCAGTAGTGCCTGCATTGCTTTATCTTTATTTGGCCTGTTCATAACACCAAGAAATGCATCATAAAGATATGATTTCATCTCTAATTTTTTATTAAGTCGATATTCATGTTGCATTACAGTCATAACCCGTATGGCCAGTTCTTGGCATGCATTCCAGCAACTAAAGCCATCCAGGTCTTCAGACATGAGTAAAATTAGATCTTTCTCAGAATAAGAGAAATCAAGCTTTATAGGTGCAGTGAAACCTTGGAGTAAAGATGGAGTTGGGCATTTATTAATATTTTCAAAAGTAATAGTTTCTTGTTTTTTCGTTAACTCGATCAATAAAGAGTTATTGTTATCATCAGATATTGGTAGAGGGCCCTTATCTGTTATTAACCCAATCTTAATCGGAATATGAAAAGGGACTGTTACATAATTAGATTCAGATGAGCTCGAATCTTTTGTACTTTTTGCAGAAATTTGCTTAAAGGTTAAACTGTATGAGCATTTTTTTTGATCATAGGTCCCGCTTACAGCTATAACTGGTGTTCCTGATCTCTCGTACCACAACATAAATTGTTTGAAGTCACGTCCGCTAACCTCTGCCATAGTTGATATAAATTCATTTATAGTTACTGCTTGACCATCGTATCGTGAGAAATAAAGATCTGATCCCTTTCTAAATAGCTCACGGCCTAATAAAGTTTGGATCATTCTAACAATTTCAGCTCCTTTCTCGTATATAGTAACTGTGTAAAAATTCGAGATTTCCATGTATGTTTTAGGCTGAACGGGATGTGCGGTTGGCCCCGAATCTTCTGCGAACTGAATAGAGCGAAGAAAATTTACATCTTGAATGCGCTTAACCTCAGCTGAACCCATATATGCAGAAAACTCAGAATCCCTGAAGACAGTAAAACCCTCCTTTAGACTCAACTGAAACCAATCTCTGCATGTTACCCTATTTCCTGACCAGTTATGAAAATATTCATGAGCTACTACTGCTTCAACTCTATTAAATCCATCATCTGTTGTTGTTTCGGGGTTAGCCAAAATACATGATGTATTAAAAATATTTAATCCTTTATTTTCCATAGCCCCCATATTAAAATCATCTACAGCAACTATCATATAAAGATTTAAATCATATTCTCTTCCATAGGTCTCCTCATCCCACCTCATTGCATGCTTAAGAGATTCAAGTGCATGTGAACATTTATCAATATCTTTAGGTTCAACAAATAACTGAATATCTATAGCTTTTCCAGAACAAGTCAGGAAACTATCTTTAACAACAGAAAGGCTACCTGCAACCACAGCAAACAGGTAGGAGGGTTTTGGAAAAGGGTCATGCCAAGTTGCCCAATGGCGTTCATTTTTTTTATTCTTTAAATCGCTTAGATCAGCCTTACAGTCGCCGGAATCTATGAGGTTTCCATTGGAAAGCAGCATGGGACAAGATGACTTATCTGCGATTATCGTAGTAGTAAATTCAGACATCACATCGGGGCGGTCAAGATAATAAGTAATTCGCCGAAATCCTTCAGCTTCGCATTGAGTACAATATATTGTTCTAGATTTATACAGGCCCTCTAAAGAGGTGTTTTTCTTTGGAAAGATAACAACAGCTATTTCGAGTACAAATGAATCGGGAACAGATAAAATAGTGAGAGTCCCGTCACCTAAAATATAGGCTTCCGTAGCTAGCGTATTACCATTTATTTTAATTGAATTAAGATTTAGTTCTTGGCCGAACAGTTTTAGATTTTTCTTTTCATGATTGTTGCGACTAATTTCTAAAACAGAAAATACATTTGCCTGATCTTCCTCGATATCAATTATGAGATTTGTTTTATGTATAAGAAAATCTGGTGGTCTATAGTCACATAAGCGAGTTAGTTCAGTTGGGTGTGTTTTGCTGTTCATCGACATTAGGCCCTGAATATATATTTTTAAAAAATTTAATTAGGTAAAAGTTCAATTCTTCCACTTAATAGGTTTTTCTGTATCTTTAAGAGTTTCTTTTAAGTCACATGCATCTTCTACTTTTTTAAGCGGAACATACCCCACCCTTTCGTCTTGCTCCTTGTTGTAGTTGTCGTAAGCTATCAATATTTGCATGCAATGCTCAAGCTGCTCTTTTGAAAGTTTTACCCCATTAGCCCATTTACCAAGCTCAACTGCGGACTTTAGTTTTTTATAAATTTCTGGTGTAACTGAAGCAATTAATTGTTGAAATTCCATTATGCACCTTGAATGAATAGAAAATCTCTGCATTTATAATATTTTTTAAAACGATTATTTAAAAAAACGGTAGCCGTTTAAACACCCTAATATCATACCACTAATTAGGCCTGTAGTATGAGCTGCGTTTGCAACTTGTATACCTAATATAATCTCTACTATCCCGCTAATACCTAAGAATAACCAAACTAACATAAAACCGAAAAGCCCTTGAGGTATTAACATTATTGGCTCTCTTGAAAATTTATAAGAAATCCAAATAAAGCCTAACAAACCATAAACTAGTCCAGATAAGCCACCAAATAAAACGGATTTTGCCAATAAGTACTGACTCAAGTTTGAAATAATAGATATGAAAAATACAGACATAAAAAAATATAGACTACCAATACTATATTCTATTTTTTGACCCAAAATCCATAACAAGAGTGAATTAAAAATAAGATGGAAAATACTGAAGTGCAAAAAAATTGGTGTAACTAACCGCCAGACCTCACCTGCATTAATCGATATAATAATAGAATCAAAAGAATTAATATTAGCGGTTGAGTGAAAATCTTGTATAGTTAAATAATGGATAACTGATGGCATCCACTCAACAATTCCAGTACCAATAAAACTGCTGACAAGAATAAGAAAAACTATAGGTGCTTGTCTGAGTTGATCCACAAAACTGAGGTTATTTAAATCTCTCATTTATATATAACCGCTAAGTATCTTATCCTGTAAATAAATTTATCTATTTCTGTTGCTCGAGCCTAAATGACTACCCCAACCAAGCTTTGTACGACAGGTAGCGTAAAAACTATTGTCTTCTTGATGAATTAGCCTTAATGGGTTATTTTTTTTCTGTATGTGTATTACATCGCCTGGCTGATGAGAAAGATCATTTTGCCCATCGCATGTAACCATTGAACTCAACTCGTTACGTGAAGCTAGCTTGATCTCTATATCACTATTTCCACCAACTACAATTGGTCTACTAGATAATGTATGTGCATTCATTGGTACCAATACTATCGCGTCTAAATTCGGGTGCAGTATGGGGCCACCACCAGATAAAGCATAGGCGGTAGATCCAGTGGGTGTGGAAACTATCAGACCATCAGACCTCTGACTATAAACAAATTTTTTATCTATATATAACTCAAACTCCATCATCCTTAGAGAACTACCTGGGTGCAATACTACATCATTTATTGCTTCACCTGAGCTAACTTTTGTTCCATTCCTTAATAAAGAAATATCTAATAAAAAACGATGTGATATTATATAATCGCCAGATAAAACTCGCTTTAATTGAACTTCCATATCATCGGGCAGAATATCTGTTAAAAACCCTAGTCTTCCTCTGTTAACGCCTAAAAGCGGAATATTTAAATCTGCTGCACTCCTTCCAACACTGAGCATGCTGCCATCTCCACCTACAACAATTATCAAATCTAAATTCAAACTTTTGTCCAGATGATCAAAAATAGGTATATTTTTACTGTCTATTAAATAGGATGTTTTTTTCTCTGAGAGAATTGAATAGCCCTCTTTTTCTAAAAAACAACACAAGCGATTCAAGAGATCAGTGATTTCAGCAAGCTCAACGTTGGCAACCAGTGCAATCCGCTTGAATGGTGTCATATTTAAATACCTTGCAATAAAGAATCATCAATGAAAAATAAAAAAAATTACATATTTAGAATTATAATTAAAACAACCAGACTACACCAAAAAATAGTGAAGTATTATGTGTTATCAGAACATAAAAAAATAGACATATAAAAGGACAGGCTTTGAAAAAGCACACAAAGGAACTAGCTGCAAAATTAAATTTAAATTTTTTATCATACCTAAAGTTGTTAAAATGGCGGACCGGACGGGACTCGAACCCGCGACCTCCGGCGTGACAGGCCGGCATTCTAACCAGCTGAACTACCGGTCCGTTGTAACACTTTAATCTTTGGTGGGTGGTACAGGGGTCGAACCTGTGACCTACGCCTTGTAAGGGCGTCGCTCTACCAACTGAGCTAACCACCCCACTAAAAGAAGGCGCATTCTACCCGATTATATAGCCTTGTCAAACATTTCAGGATACCTTTTTGTGTACACAAGTGCTTCATCAAACTAAGATACTGAATAAAAAATACCAAAGAGAATAATATGGAAATTTTTAAAGAATTTACATTTGAAGCAGCACATTTCTTACCCAATGTTCCTGACGATCATAAATGCAAGAGACTGCATGGGCATTCATATCATGTGACTATTTATGTTGAGGGTGATATAGCTGAAAATGAAGGGTGGGTGATAGATTTTGGTCAACTGAAAGAATATTTTAAGCCTATACATGACCAACTAGACCACCGGTTTCTTAATGATATAAAAGGGCTTGAAAATCCTACTAGTGAAAATTTAGCCCGTTGGATATGGCATAAATTGAAGCCTGATCTGCATATCCTATCTAAAATCAAGGTTAAAGAAACTTGCTCATCTGGGTGCATTTACACCGGAAATTAATTTGATACTAAAATATTTTTTAAGGCCTGATCAATATGACTATATGTAAAAATAAATCCTGAATTTAGTGCCTTTTTTGGCACAACTCTTTGCCCTTTTAATAGTAACTCATTAGCCATTTCACCAAAAATAATTTTAGCAATAAATGATGGCATTGATAAAAATACAGGCCTCGATAAAACGCTACCTAATTCTCGAGTAAATTCTTGATTAGTTACAGGGTTCGGCGAACAAGAATTTATAGCTCCTGAGAGCTTCTGATGCTCTAGACAATGAAAAATTAAATTTATTTGATCTTTTATATGTATCCACGGAAACCACTGTTTTCCTGTCCCTAACTTACCCCCTAATCCAAAATTAAATGGAGGTATCATACGTTTAAGTGCACCCTCACCCTCACCTAAAACTATACCAATTCGAAGAAAGCAAACTCTGGATCCTAGGTGAACAAATCTCGATGCATTATTTTCCCATAAAGCACACAAGTGATTTGTGTAGCTATTATTGTAACTACTATCTTCATCAATAAAGTTGTCTCCTTGCGGGCCGTAATAACCAACTGCTGAACCACTTATGATTACTTCAGGGTAACTTTTTGTATTAGTGAAATAGTCATATAACTTATTTGTCATATCTAGCCGACTATTTATAAATTTTTGCTTAAGTTTCTTGTTCCACCTCCCAGAAGCCAAAGATTCGCCAGCTAAGTTCAGGACAAAATTGATTTCTTTAGTGCTCGGTATTTCTTCCAAGGATGTTACAACCTTAATTTCTTTCAGACGTGCTTCAGCGTAAATTTTATTCCGCGATAATGCTATCACCTCATAGCCCTTATTTTTAGCTGAAATACAAAAATTATGGCCAATGAACCCTGAAGCACCTGTAACTAGAATAGTTTTATTTTTCATAATTTATTTAAGGTGTCTATTTGATAGCTAAAATTTACTAATTCTTTATATTTACTTCAAAAAATTGACCCAGAAACTGCTCTAGAGTTATATAATTTTATTAATTATTTAGAGTAAGTTATATTTGGCCATGAAGTTGGTCGGGGCGGCCGGATTTGAACCGACGACCACTACACCCCCAGTGTAGTGCGCTACCAGACTGCGCTACGCCCCGATATATATAACTCCAATCATAAAGCAGGTCATAATACAGAAGAGGTGAGGCAATTCAAGAGGCTTTGATATTTCTTCAGTGTCTGGATTAACTTTTAAGAACCTTAAGGATATCCTCTAAGTCATCAACTGTTTGACGTATTACTTGATGAGTTTGAGAAGCATCTTCTTTTGCATCTTCGCCTAAAAGCTTCTGCCGAGCTCCTACTATAGTAAAGCCTTGCTGATAGAGCAAAGAACGAATTTGACGTATTAATATTACATCATGATGTTGATAATAGCGTCTGTTGCCACGCCTTTTTGTGGGATTTAGATTAGGGAATTCTTGCTCCCAATATCTCAATACGTGAGTTTTTATTTCACATAAACGACTAACTTCACCAATGGTAAAATAATTTTTTCTAGGAATAGGAGGAAGTTTATCTATATCATTTGACGCCAGCATGGCTATCAACCCTTGATTTTAGTTTTTGTCCTGGCTTGAATGTCACAACTCTCCTAGCCGTGACAGCAACCTCCTCGCCAGTTTTTGGATTACGACCAGGGCGGCTTTTTTTATCACGGATATCAAAATTGCCAAAACCTGAGAGCTTTACCTCTTCATTATTTTCAAGAGAAGATCTAATTTCTTCAAAAAATAACTCAACCATCTCTTTGGCTTCTCTTTTGTTTAGCCCAAGATCATTAAAAAGCATCTCTGCTAGGTCTGCTTTTGTAAGTGCTGCCATTTTAACCCCTGAGAATTCCTAAATGCTCTTTCTTTACAGCTTCAACTATTAAAGAAATAGCGTCATTTACTTCACTATCCTCTAGCGTGCGTGAACTATCTCTAAAGGTCAAGCCCAAGGAGACACTTTTACTATGGATTTCAATACCTTTTCCTTGATAAACATCTAATATTTGGGTATCGATTAAGATTTTTCCAGCTTTTTTATATGCAGTTTCACAAAGGTCATCTGCATATATGTTGTCAGATACTATGAACGATAGATCTCTTTTTATTTCAGGAAATTTACACAACCCTGAAAATTTTGGAATTTTTCCTTTTAAAATAAAATCTAACTTCAATTCAAATACAAAAACAGGTTGATTGAGGCCCAGATTCTTTTGTATGAGCGGGTGTATTTGGCCCAACCAGCCAACGGTATCTCCGTTTCTTAATACTCTCGCAGATTGCCCTGAATGTAAGTAAGTATTGGTATCCTTAATAAAACTATACTCGTCAAAACATCCATAAAATTTTAACAACGACTCCACATCACCCTTAATATCAAAAAAATCTACAGGTTCTTTGTTAGAGTGCAAATTATTTGTCATACGATTACCAGTTATAGCTCCTGAAATCATAGTGACTTGATTAAAAGTTTTTCTGTTTGATGTAAAAACGAGACCGGCCTCAAAAAGGCGTATTCGTTCTTGCTGTCTATTAAGGTTATGACGCAAAGCGGCGAGCAAGCCTACTAATAATGTTAGCCTCATAACGGACATATCACTTGATATTGGATTTATGACAGAAACTGGAGTGACTGCAGGCATAATTTCTGACTGAATCGAGGGGTCTACAAAAGAATATGTTACTGCCTCGCTATAACCCCGAGCTATAAGCGTATCTCGTAAATTTTTTAGCTCACCCTCATTTTCAGGCGATACATTTATTGGTAGCTCAACTGATAGTATTTCAACTGGAAGGTTTTCATAACCATATATTCTCGCAATTTCTTCAATTAGATCCGCCTCAACAGATAAATCAAATCGCCAACTAGGTGGGATACATTGCCAGCTTGCTTCTTTCGAACGAGAAATAATCAAGCCTAATCTTTTTAGTATATCTTCTATCTTTTCACTAGATATAGATAACCCAAGCTGTTGTTCAAGACGATCTTTTCTTAAAGTAATGCAATTTTGGTGCAGCTGGTCTTTTTTACCTTCAATAGTCATTACTGGTCCGGCATCGCCGCCACTAATATCAAGCAGTAAAGTAGTTGCGCGCTCAATTGCAGTTTCTTGAAGGACTGGATCAACGCCTCTTTCAAATCTGTGAGAAGAATCGGTATTTTTTCCATAAGCGCGAGATCGACCTGATATAAATAATGGATGAAAACATGCACTTTCTAAGAATATATTCCTTGTGTCTCTTGATATGGAGGAGTTAGCACCGCCCATAATACCGGCTATTGCAAGCACTTTTATCTCATCAGCAATCACCAGTGTATCTGGGTTTAACTTTACATCAGAGCCATCGAGTAACTTTAGTGATTCCCTCTCAGTCGCCATTCTAACCACTAGACTTCTGTCCAGCTTATCTAGGTCAAAAGCATGCATTGGCTGCCCCAATTCGAGCATTACATAGTTTGTTACATCTACAACTAAATCAACGCTTCTTAAGCCTGAACGACGAAGTTTTTCTTTGAGCCAAATTGGAGTTACTACAGACATATCTACATTTTTTATAACTCTTCCAATATAGCGATAACATGCCTCCTTATTCAATATTTTTACTGGCAAGAAGTCGGTAATCCTAGGTTCAACAGGAGGCACCTCGGGCTCTAAGAAATCTACTTGATTCAACGTGGCTACTTCACGTGCTATACCGCGTATACTTAAACAGTCCCCCCTATTGGGAGTGAGGTCTAAATCAATAATATGATCATTTAACATTAAATAAGTATGAAAATCTTCGCCAACAGGGGCGTCCGATGGAAGTTCTAACAAGCCAACAGAGTTATCAATGATGCCTAGTTCTTCCGCGCCACAAAGCATACCTTGTGACTCAATATCTCTTATTTTAGTTAACTTAATAGTTAAATTTTCTCGTAATTTTGACCCTACAGCAGCAAAAGGTACCTTTATATTGGGTCGTATATTTGGAGCACCGCAGACTACCCTTAGTACTTTATCCGATTCAGATAAGACCTCGCATATTTTAAGATTGTCAGCATTTGGGTGGGGTTTTGTTGAGATCACATGTCCGATAAATATCCCTGAAAATTTATAGGAAGCATCTGCGATACCATCTACCTCTAGACCGGCCATTGTTAGCTGATCGGATAGTTCTTTTGTACTTATGGGAACGTCGACCCATTTCCTTAGCCATGCTTCACTAAATTTCATTAAATTTATTTCCTGATAATTAATATTAAATATTATTTATAAAATTTTATTACTAATGAAATTGTTTTAGAAATTTTAAGTCATTTTCGAAAAATAATCGTAAATCTGTTACCCCATATCGAAGCATCGAAAGCCTCTCGACCCCCATCCCAAAAGCAAATCCAGAATATTTTTCTGGGTCAATATTGCAATGAGATAAAACTGCAGTATGAACCATTCCGCAACCCATAACTTCCAACCAACCAGTATCTTTACATATACGGCAACCTTTACCCTTACAATTAGCACACTGCATATCTACTTCAGCCGATGGCTCAGTGAATGGAAAATAAGAGGGCCTGAATCTTATCGGTAAATCCTCTTCAAAGAATGCATTTAAAAATTGTATTACGATACCTTTTAGGTTAGCCATACTGATATTTTTATCTAAAACAAGGCCCTCAACTTGATGAAACATTGGTGTGTGCGTTAGATCAGAATCACAACGATATACCTTTCCGGGGCAAATAATTCTTAAGGGTGGATCCTGTGTTTCCATAGTTCGAATTTGAACAGGTGAAGTATGTGTTCTCAGCACATTATTCTGATTTATGTAGAATGTATCATGCATTGCTCTTGCTGGATGATGAGAGGGTATATTTAAGGCCTCAAAATTATGGTAATCATCTTCAATTTCTGGACCTTTTTCAACCTTAAACCCTATATTCGTAAAAAAGGATTCAATTCGCTCAATAGTTTGCGACACTAGATGCAAGGAACCTTTATCTGAGCATCTACCAGGTAGAGTAATGTCTAAAGTTTCCTTTTCTAGGCGAGAGTTTATTTCAATTAACACGATTTCATTTTGTCGACGCTCAATTTCATTAGTTATTCTTTTTTTTGCGACATTTATTGATGCACCGGCAAGTGGTCTCTCTTTTGGAGTAAGCTCACCCAATCCTCTAAGGAGGGTCGACAGCGAGCTCTTTTTTCCTAGATAGTCAATCTTGATCTGCTCGAGTGACTTGATATCAAGAGACTCTTTGATGGCTTTCATAGCTTCATTTTCAAGAAGCTGTATATTTTTCATTATCTACCTCGAGACAAGTGTTTATTCAAAAAAAAAGGGAGAGAGCACAAGCTCCTTCCCTTTTATATTGCCATTATTTTTCGTCACTTAACATAGGTGCTAGGCAAGGGCTGCCTTAGCTTGTTGAACGACTGCTGAAAATGCTGTTTTATCATGTACAGCCAGATCAGCTAAAACCCTTCGATCCAAATCTATATTTGCCTTTTTTAGTCCAGCTATCAATCGACTATAGCCAATACCCTCGACTCGTGACTGGGCATTTATACGAGTGATCCAGAGTGCTCTAAAAGTACGTTTTTTTACACGGCGGTCACGATAAGCATACTGGCCTGCTTTAGTGACAGCCTGGGTAGCTACTCGAAAAACTCGACTTCGAGCTCCATAATAACCCTTCGCTAGTTTAAGAATTTTTTTGTGGCGACGGTGCGCAGTTACACCTCTTTTTACGCGTGGCATATTTTATCCTCTCAATATGTTATTAGTTTAATCACGAAGCATACGTTGTATTAGCGGGGCATCTGTATCACCCATAGTGCTGGTTCCGCGCAAGTGTCGCTTACGTTTTTGAGACATTTTTGTGAGAATATGGCTTCTGTTAGCATGTTTATGCTTATAGCCTGCACTCGTTTTTTTAAAGCGCTTGGCTGCGCCACTGTGTGTTTTTGCTTTTGGCATTTTTATCTCCGTTTTTACGGGGTTAGTTTAAAAAGAAGGTATTTCCGGACAGTCTGCCAAAGGCTGAACACGGGCAATACATAATACTTCTTTAGTGATTTTCTTATAAATTTATTTCTTTTTTGATCTTGGAGCTATAACCATAGTGAATTGCCTACCTTCCATCTTAGGAAACTGCTCCACTGTACCAATTTCATCCAAATCTACTTCAATTCTCTTGAGCATTTGCATACCAAGCTCTTGATGGGCCATTTCTCTTCCTCGAAATCTTAGGGTTACTTTGGCTTTATCCCCATTCTCAAGAAACCGGGTCATGTTTCGCAATTTTATTTCGTAGTCGCCCGTATCTGTACCAGGACGAAATTTCATTTCTTTAACTTGTGTATTTTTTTGTTTTTTTCGCTGAACTGCTTTTTGTTTTTTTACCTCAAAAAGCTTCTTGCCGTAGTCCATAATTTTACAAACAGGTGGTTCTGCATCTGGAGAGATTTCAACTAAATCTAAACCTGCAATCTGAGACTGCTCGAGGGCATCCTCTATAGAGACTAAACCTGCTTGCTCCCCATTTGCATCTATCAACCTGACATTTTTAGCTTCTATTTCTTCATTCATGAGGGATCTCTTTGTTGATCCCTTGCCATAAGCTTTCTTAATAATTCATTCTCCAAATATTTATCTAATCTATTATACACGACCGCGAGAGAAAATATCCTGTTCTAATACACTCACGAACTCAGTTAAAGTCATGCTACCTAAATCTTTACCGTCGGATGAGCGAACTGCTAAAGTATTGCTCTCAACTTCTCTATCACCAATTACAAGCAAGTATGGAATCTTCTGAATTGTATGTTCGCGAATTTTAAAGCCGATCTTCTCGTTTCTCAAGTCATTTTCAACTCTAAATCCTTTGTTTTTCATTGAATTGGTCAAATCTTCAACATATTTTGACTGACTGTCGGTAATATTTATAATCATTACCTGACATGGAGCAAGCCATGTGGGAAATTTTCCCTCATAATGCTCTATCAAAATTCCTATGAATCTCTCGAAAGAACCCAAAATTGCCCTATGAAGCATCACAGGAATTTTTCTTGATCCGTCTTCAGCAACATACTGCGCATTAAGTCTCTCAGGCATAGAAAAATCAACCTGTATTGTTCCGCACTGCCATATTCGCCCTAAGCAATCCTTGAGAGAAAATTCTATTTTTGGACCATAAAATGCACCTTCACCAGGTAATAAACTATAATCTAAATTTTTAGATACAAGGGCATCAATAAGAGATTGTTCAGATTTATCCCAGACTTCGTCGTTGCCAACTCTATTTTCAGGGCGGGTTGATAATCTAATGATAATATCATCAAAACCAAAGTCTTTATAAATAGAAAAAAGTAGGTCTGTAAATATAGATACTTCATTTAATATTTGTGACTCTGTACAAAATATATGAGCATCATCCTGAACAAAACCCCTCACTCGCATTAAACCTTGGAGGGTTCCCGACGCTTCATTACGATGACAGGAACCAAACTCAGCGAGTCTAAGAGGTAAATCTCGGTAGCTTTTTAAGCCTTGATTGAAGACTTGTATATGACATGGGCAATTCATGGGCTTAACAGCAAAATCATGGGATTCAGACTCAACTGTGAACATATTTTCACGAAATTTATCCCAATGACCAGATTTTTCCCAAAGCGACTTTGATACTATTGATGGAGTTTTTATTTCTTGATATCCATTTAAAGCCTGCGCATCTCGCATATAGTTCTCAATAGCGGTATAAATACTCCAACCTTTAGTATGCCAGAAGACCATGCCGGGTGCTTCTTCCTGTAAGTGAAATAAATTAAATTTCTTAGCCAACTTTCTGTGGTCGCGTTTTTCCGCCTCTTGCAACTGAAATAGATAGGCCTTTAGCTCTTTTTTTGTAGCCCATGCTGTACCATAAATTCGCTGAAGCATCCGATTTTTTGAGTCACCACGCCAATAAGCGCCTGATGTTCGCATTAACTTAAAGTGCTCACAAAATCTCATATTAGGAACATGAGGGCCACGACACATGTCTACATATTCTTGATGATAGTATAAGGCGGGAGTTGCATCTTTAGGGATATCTTTTTCAAGAATCTCTAGTTTATAATCTTCACCATTTTTTTTAAATAAATCATAAGCATCCTGCCAAGAACCAACTTTTTTCACAACATCATATTGCGTTTTTACTAGCAGGTGCATTCGCTCTTCAATCTTTTCTATATCCTGATCACTTAGCATATGATCGAGATCAATATCATAGTAAAAACCATTCTCAATTGTTGGGCCTATAGCCATTTTAGCTCTAGGCCACAACTGTTTTACAGCGTGGCCAATTAAATGGGCGCACGAATGACGCAAAATTTCTAAGCCATCTGCGTCTTTAGAAGTAAAAATAGTGAGTTTAGTGTCCTCAGTAATCAAATCATGGGCATCGATACGCCGTTCATTGATATGTCCACCTATAGTGGCCTTAGCCAAACCAGGGCCTATACTCTCTGCAACTTCATAAACAGAGACAGGCTTTTCGAAGCTACGTTGAGAACCGTCAGGGAGGGTAATAGTGAGCATATATATCCTTTCCAGTGGTGGCCGCTACTAAAGGTCACGTGGTAAATACTACATAATCAAAGTATATCAAAATATTTAGGAACCAGTATTCTACTTGCTTGATGCGAAGAATCAAGAAAGCATAAAATTATTTAATGATATCCAATAAATATACGGAATTTACTTGTCACGCTAAGAGCGCACTGTTAAATTACGCGCTCTTGTATTTTATCTTGAAAATTTTTATCTAAAGCATTTTAGGCACGTAGCTCAGTTGGTTAGAGCACCACCTTGACATGGTGGGGGTCGGTGGTTCGAATCCACTCGTGCCTACCAAAATACATAGCTTTTTACATTCGAAAAGGTTCTTCAATCAAACAATTCCATCTACCATCTTTTTCAAAGAAGTAATTTCATCTCTTATATTTGCAGCTGACTCAAACTCAAGATTTTTTGCACTCAAAAACATTTTTTCTTCTAAGATTTTTATTTTTTTCCATATATCCTGATCTGTATGTAGATTTGACCTATCAAGCAAATCTAATTCAATATGATCTGTTATTTTTCGTGGCTTTTTGCCAGGAGTAACAGCAGCTCCTTCCATGATATCAGCTACAGATTTAACGATTCCACAAGGAGTAATATTATTATTGATATTATGCTTTATTTGAGCGCTTCGGCGATTCTCTGTTTCATTTATAGCTCTTTCCATTGATCCAGTTATCTTATCTGCATAAAGTATAGCTTTTCCGTCAATGTTTCTCGCAGCTCTACCGATTGTCTGAATCATAGACTGCTCAGAACGTAGAAAACCTTCTTTGTCTGCATCAAATATCGCTACTAATGCTACCTCAGGAATATCCAACCCTTCTCTCAATAGATTTATGCCAACGAGCACATCAAACTTACCTAGACGTAAATCTCTTATAATTTCTATTCGCTCTACTGTATCTATATCTGAGTGCAAATAACGCACTCTAATATCATGATCAGTAAGATAGTCTGTAAAGTCTTCAGCCATTCGCTTTGTAAGCACAGTTATGAGGACCCTTTGCTCTTTTCTAACACATAAGTTTATCTCTGTAAGAACATCATCAACTTGAGAAACAGCTGGTCTTACAAAAATTTCTGGATCAAGAAGCCCAGTTGGTCTTACTACTTGGCGAACCACTTGACCCTCATTAGCAGCCTCATATTTGCTTGGGGTAGCTGAAACAAAAATCATTTGCGGTGCCAAATTTTCCCATTCGTCAAATCTTAAGGGACGATTATCAAGCGCTGAGGGTAAACGAAAACCATATTCAACTAATGTTTCTTTTCGTGAACGATCGCCTTTATACATTGCGCCGAGCTGAGGGATTGTTACATGTGACTCGTCTACGATCAGTAATGAGTCATCTGGTAAGTAATCGAATAGTGTTGGGGGGGCCTCTCCTTTTTTTCGTCCTGAAAGATATCGGGAATAATTTTCAATTCCATTACAGTAGCCCAGCTCACCCATCATTTCTAGATCATAAGAACAGCGCTCTCTAAGTCTCTGCTCTTCAACTAACTTATGCATTGATCTTAGCTGCTCTAAACGCTCAGCTAGCTCAGTTTTAATCTTATCTATAGCGTCCAAGATAACATCTCTAGGGGTAACATAATGTGATTTTGGATAGATTGTAATCCTTGGAACACGTCTTGATATTTCTCCAGTTAATGGATCAAACAAAGATATAGTTTCAATGATATCGTCAAAAGTTTCTATCCGGACTGCATCTTGTGCAGAATCAGCAGGGTATATATCAATGACGTCTCCCCTTACTCGATAAGTAGAGCGTTGAAAAACAGCATCATTTCTTGTGTATTGTAATTCCGCTAGGCGTCGCAAAATTGATCTTTGGTCTACCTCGTCCCCTCGCACTAGATGCAATAACATTTTAAGATAAGATTTTGGATCTCCCAATCCATAAATAGATGAAACTGTTGCTACAACAATCACATCTTTTCTCTCTAGCAAAGCCTTAGTAGCTGAAAGCCTCATCTGCTCAATGTGCTGATTAATGGAAGCATCTTTTTCAATAAAAGTACCAGATGATGGAACATATGCTTCCGGTTGGTAGTAGTCATAATAAGATACAAAATACTCGACAGCATTATCTGGAAAAAAATCTCTAAGCTCTCCATATAATTGAGCTGCAAGTGTTTTATTGTGAGCAAGAACAATTGCTGGTCGTTGAATCTCATTGATCACATTAGCGATTGTAAAAGTTTTTCCAGACCCAGTTACTCCAAGTAATGTTTGTGCTGCAAGCCCATGATTAAGACCATTTATCAGTTCAGCAATAGCTTTTGGCTGATCTCCGGCAGGATCATATGAACTAGTTAAATTAAAAGATTTTGACACTTATTGTTGCCTATATCGAGATGTAAATAATTTAAACCCATAAAAGATTATCAATGCGAATAATCAGATTTAGAATTAGGGTTGACTCACTCATTTTCGGTATATAATATACCCGCGTCTTTACGATCCGCCTTAGCTCAGTTGGTAGAGCAAATGACTGTTAATCATTGGGTCGCTGGTTCGAGCCCAGCAGGCGG
>ERZ651776.465-NODE-465-length-57709-cov-11.618545_pt1 | contig 57709 bp, 56 predicted proteins | sample MGYA00514761_ERZ651776 | MGnify/ENA metagenome assembly ERZ651776
ACATAATTACCTGTAAGCTGAGGCCATTCATTTCTATAGTTCAAAGACACTCTAGGACAACCAGAAGAACCTGCTAAAGCTGGATTCAAATAAATTGGATTAGAGAAAAATTGAGTAAAGGTAGGGTCTTGAGCCTGTAGATTATGACTCAAAAGAACTAATGTAATAATAAAGAGTAATTTTTTCATAGGTTAAAATGTTATGTACCTTCTTGTTTTCTTACTGATTTCAGAGTTAATTCTAATGGTTAATTGGTGCGTATAAAGATGTTGATTTAGTTCTGGTATATAAGAATTTGTTGATTGTAGAATTAGTGCGAATCTATCAAAAGATAGACCAACCGAAGCGGAGTATTGATCGTTAAAGTCAGCTGCTGCTCCTAAATAAAACTTATCCAAGTCTAGAGAGAAACCTCCAAAGTACTGTTTGTTTTTATTTACAGAACGCAAATAAAAGTAGGGGTGAAAGCTAAGCTTTTCATTCCTTGATACATATTGTGTTCCTGCAAACAGACTGTAAACTGTTGGTGTACGATAGTTCGTGTTTTGGGTGTTTTGATAAATATTTTCAGAGTGATTGAGTAGGTTCGAAGCTTGTATTCCTAGGTAAAAGATATTCGTGTTTATGGTTAATCCTAAGTCAAGATCTCTATACCAAAGTTTTCGACCTATATTTTGGGTGGTATCATAAGAGAAGGTTTGAGGAGAATCAGTATTAAAAATAGCCAATGAATTATTTTCTGTTTTGTCTCGGTCTAACAATTTGTTACCGATTTTAAGTTTTGCCACAGGTTCAAGAAATATGTTTCGGCTTAGTGCTATTTTGGGTGATACAATTAAAGCACCATTCCAATCTTTGATGCTCCCATCTGAATAATAATCATAATTTACTTGGGCTCCGATACCGCATCTGATAGGCCGAGCATAGGTGTCAAATGTGATTTGTTGACTTAGTTTACGCTGATTAGAGTTCATCCAACGGATTCTAGATATGGATTGAAATCTAGATTGAGAAACTGATCCTATTGCGCTGAGATTCGCATCTATAGACGATATTTGAGGTATAAGGTAATGGTGGTCTCTATAATTACTTAAGGCAACAGTTTGAGTGAGTAATCGATCAATTTTATTAATGATTCTCTTGGCTTTTTCCTTAATGCCTAGAGATTTTGAAACATTACTTTGTGATTCTATCTCTTTCTCTCTTAATTCTAACTTGTCACTAATGAATTCATTCGTGTTTTTTGAGCGAAGTTGAAGGTCTAGGTCAATATTTAACTTTTCAATCATTAATTGCTTCAAATCAAAAGGGTCTCCTATGCTACTGGGTTTGGAGAAAGCATTTTCTATTGAACTTAAGGAAGAATTAGGTTCATTTAAATCCGAAATGTTGAATATTGAATTTAAAGATGGGTTTATCGAAGAATAAGCATTTTGATTTTCACTATTTACGATTATGTTAGATGAGAGTATGGTATTCTCTTTTATCAATTCAATACTTTTGTTTTGGGCATTTTGAGAAACCTGTGTTTCGTCTTTATTTGAGGGGTCAATTATTTCGTCAAAATGAACTTGTCTTCCGATTAACAGAATAAGAAAAACACCGAAAACATTAACTAGGCGATAGGAATTAGATCGTTCTGTTTTCTGAGGAATATTTATATCATTGACGAAAGCGTCTGACATTTTAATGTTGGACATTCTCCACATATCAAGATCAACCTCTAGTTCAGGGTGGTTTAAAATGTAATTCTCCAAGGATGATTCTTGCTCAGAACTCAAATTGCCTTCGACATAGTCAAATAGCCAACGGTCTATGTTGTCATAATTTGGGGTGGTCATGCGAGTTTATTCAATCCTTTTAACTGTTTTTTAATTTTCATTCTTGCACGAAATAGGTACACTTTAACTTGCGATGGAGACAAATCAAGTATTTGTCCAATATCGCCGTATGAGTAGCCTTCGATGTCTCTTAACAGAATAATACTTTTTTGAATTGGAGGTAAAATATTAACCAGTCTTTCAACCATTTGCATGGATTCAAAATTCGAATCTGGCATGGTTGCTTTTTCTGGTAGTGATTGGCTATCCATGTAGCGTGTGCGTGATTTTTTGTTTAAAAAATTAATCATCGCGTTGTGCGTGCATTTATATAACCAAGATTTTACTTTTTCCAATTCAATCTTTTTTCTGTTGATCCATAGTTTTTCAAAAACATCTTGAACAATATCTTTTGAATCCTCTTCGTTACGCATAAAATGAAACGCATAACGATACAAGGGAGCGCTTAGCTCATCAATGATATTATTATATTCATGTCTCTTCAAAACTTGCAATTACAGTTAATACAAATTGAATAGGTCAAAAGTTACAGGTGTTGTAACTTACTTAACAAATATAGTGAAATAGTTGGTGATTTAAAATCCAAAATTATCAAACCCTTCGCTCGAAAGTTTCTGATAGTTTTCCTCGTTAAACTCAAAGAGTTGAGAAGGTTTGTGGGGAACTCCTACTTGTTTTTCGTTGAGAGGAGTAAGAATTTGAAGGTTTAATATCTTTCGTCTAAAATTTCTTTTATCTAAAGGTTTATTCAAAATACTCTCATAAAGCTTGTGCAGTTGACTAAGAGTAAATTTTTGTGGAAGTAAATTAAATCCAATAGGCTGAATTTTTATTTTTCTTTTCAATTGACCCAAAGCAGATTCTAAAATTTCACTGTGGTCAAAAGCCAATTCATCAATTTCCTTAATTGGAGCCCAGCCTGCGCTTTCAGCGAAAGAAGACGCCTCTGGATTAAAATCATTCATTTTCACCAATGAAAAATAGGCTACTGTAATAACCCTTGCATCAGGTTCAGCTCGCAATGATTTTAACCACTCTTTATCGGATTCTTTACCCATTCTATTGGGGTCTCCAAATGCACCCACCTGTTCTAAGTAGATATTATCGATACCGGTAAGCTCTTTTAAAACTCTTTTGGCTGCCTCATCCAGTGTTTCGTTATCGTATATTAAATCTCCAGGTACTGCTAATCGCGATCTTCCTGTAGTTTTGGATAATCCACTATCTATCACTAGGCAATGAAGTTGGTCAAAGTCAAAACCAAAAATTACGCAATCAACAGAAACGTTTGGATTTAATTCTAATGCTTTATTTTTGTTTTCAGCGCTCAATATTGTTTAATTTATTATATCTTTGAAAGTGTGTTAATGACACATAGCTAAAATATTTATTATGATTTTTATCATTGAAAGTGGGTCAACCAAAAGTGATTGGGTTTTGATTGATGACAAAAATAACCAAAGTTTTTACAAAACAATAGGGTTTAATCCTTATTTCCATTCTTCAGCGATTATAGATTCTGAAATAAGAAAGAATGCAGAATTGATTGCTCTTGTTGATGAAATCGATCGAATTTATTTCTACGGTGCAGGGTGCTCCAGTGAGGAATTGAATAATATAGTTCATAATGGACTCAGCAGTGTTTTTACTTCTGCGAAAATAATTGTAGAACACGATTTGTTGGCTTGCGCTTATGCAACCTATGATGGAAGTCCTGGTATTTCATGTATACTAGGCACTGGTTCTAATTCATGCTATTTTGACGGCAATGATTTAATTGAAGAAGTGCCTGCACTTGGTTATGTTCTAGGAGATGAGGGGAGCGGCAGCTATTTCGGTAAATTTTTAATTTCCAGCTACTTATATAACAAACTTCCGGAAGAGATATCCAATGCGTTTGATGAACGGTTCGGATTAAGTAAGGATGAAATTATTGATAGAGTATACAAACAACCCAATCCAAATGTATTTATTGCGTCATTTATGCCTTTCATAATTGATTGGAAAAACAATCCATTTGTTGGTGAATTTATTGTAAACGGTTTAAAGCATTTTCTAGAAGTTCATGTCTGTTGTTATGAAAACTATGAAAAAACCTCAGTTCATTTCGTAGGATCTCTTTCAGCTTTATTAAGGGAAGAGCTCGATATTGCTGGAAAAGAAATGGGTATTGTTATCAATTCTATTGTTCAAAAACCGGTTGGTCCTTTGGTGGATTATCATATCAAATACCTTCTAGAAAAACAATTGATAGATTAATTATTTTTCACAAAAAAATTCAACTTCACTGCCACTTCTAGGCTCAATAGAATACTTTGAATATTCGAATTTCACATTTGAAAATTTTTGCTTGAATAACGATTCGTATTGATTAATGTTTCCTCCGAATGGCGGACCTCCCTCAAAATCTCGATTAAACAAAACACCAAGAATTCTTCCTTTATGATTTAGTAATTCATGGCATTTATCGACATATACAGATCGAAGTTTAGGATTTATTGCACAAAAAAAAGTCTGCTCTACAATAATGTCATAACTACCGATATGTTTGAAGAAATCTCCCAAAAGAACTTGATCGGGAGGAAAGTTGGGGTTTCTTTTGATAAAGTCATTCAATGGTTCTTTGGCAATGTCTATGAGATGAACATTTTGATAACCTTCGTTAAATAGATACTCCGCCTCATAAGCATTGCCACATCCTGGAATTAGGATTTTAGCCTCTTTGTCTTCAAACCCCTTAAAGAGTTGAACTAAAGGTCTTGATGCCTCACCAATATCCCAACCTGTTTGTTCTTTTTGATAACGTAAGCTCCAGTAATTTACATCCATAGTTTATATCAATTCATTCAAACAATTTAAAACTCTCTTCAATAGCATTGTAAGTTTTGGAAAGTTGTTCCTCGGAAATAATGTAGGGTGCAAGAATGTAAACAGTATTCCCTAAAGGTCTTAAATAGACGCCTTTGCTCATGTAGAAATCGAAAAGCTTAAATCTTAAATCTCCGTATCGATCCATTTCAATATTAAAATCAATAGCCATTATAATGCCTTGCTGCCGGGTGCTTTTTACTTTGGGGTGTTTGTCTATCCTAGAAATAAATGTTTTATGAGAGTTTTTAATTCTTTTTATACTCTCTTGTATTTCAACAGTATTCAATAGTTCAATACTTGCAAGAGCTGCAGTGCAGGAGGTAGGGTTTGCTGAATAGGTGTGTCCATGAAAAAATCCCTTTTCCATATTTGGTCCTAAAAAGGCATTGTAAATGTGCTCAGAACAGCTGGTAATAGCCATAGGTACAAGACCTCCAGTTAGTGATTTAGAAAGACATATGATTTCAGGTAGTTGTGTCATGAATTCGGATGCGAAATTCTTTCCTGTTTTACCAAAACCTGTCATTACCTCATCTGCTATAGTAATTACATGATGTTCCTTAGCAATTTTTAGAAGCTCATTCAAATGTTCAGCTTTGTGCATTTTCATGGCAGCGGCACCTTGAACTAAAGGTTCGTATACAAAAGCAGCGACATTTCCTTTGCTTGATAAAGCAATGAACTGTTTTTTTACATCTTCAATATTTGAGTCGTTGGGTACAGGTATTCTGTCAACATTCAGAGAAAAGTCTTCAAAAGGACCGTTGTATACAGAAAGACCAGAAACCGACATAGCTCCGAAAGTATCTCCATGAAAACCATTTTCAAAAGCAATGATTTTGTTTCTTTTATCTCCTTGATTATAATGAAACTGAAGGGCCATTTTAATAGCGACATCTACCGACGTCGATCCATTGTCAGAAAAAAATATTTTTCTCTGGTTCTCAGGAAGAATATTGATTAAAGCTTTAGCGAGTTTCGTTGCGGGTTCATGAGTAAATCCAGTAAATACAACATGATCTAAATTCTGCATTTGTTTCGAAACCATAGAAGTAATGTAGGGGTTACAATGTCCGTACATACAGGTGTACCAAGAAGCTATTGCATCAATATATTCATTGTTGTCTTCGTCATAAAGTATCGCACCCTTTGCTTTTTTGATTACAATGTTATTTGGATGAATCTGATGTTGGGTTAGCGGATGCCAAATGAATTTTTTATCATCAATAATACTCATAACTATTTCTGAATTTCTATCGCAAATTTACGGATAGTATCTTTGTTAAGCAATGAAAACAAAGGAACTCTAAACAAGGTTTTAATTCCAGTCATATTTTCGATTACACTCGACGTTTCAGGTAATTCGTCTCCAACATATACAATTCCAAATACCGGAATATTTTTTTGTTTTAGGCACGCCAACGATAGAAGTGTATGGTTGATGTTACCAAGGTATTCTTTAACCACTAGAACAACGGGACATTTCAATCCAATGATTAGGTCGCAAATGGTTTCATTGTTGTCGTTTATCGGAACCAATAAACCTCCAGCTCCTTCAATAATCAAATTTGAATCATTTGTTGGCAGTTGAATTTGATTTAACTTGATGTTTTTATTTTCAATTTTTGCTGCTGCATGAGGGGATAATGGTTGTTCGAGTAAATAGGCTTCAGGATATGACTTAAAATTATTATTGCTCACGAGCGTTTTCAATGTATCATTGTCTGTTCCTAAGTTTTTTCCTGTTTGAATCGGTTTCCAATAGTCAAACCCAAAATATTCACAAAGAATAGCTGAAACTACTGTTTTTCCAACATCGGTTCCAATACCGGTGACAAAAAGAGGTGTTCCTGGAGATTTCATAATGTATTCGTTTACATTTTTAAAATTGTTTTACTGGGGGATATATACATAAGTCATCTTTGTTCTCCATCCTCCAATATTTAAGACCACTTCCGCATCTCGTTGTTCAACACTTGTAAGAGGTCTCAAATCAATGATTTTTGTTTCATTGAAAATAGAACAAGTTTCGCTAGAGCTTTTAATATATAAATGAGCATCTCTCGCATTTCTATTTTGTTCATCATAATAAAGAGGGCCTCCAATAAATTCAAATGCATCCTCTCCCGAACAAGGCGCTTTATATTCAATTTGCAGATACAAAAGATTGGCATCAATGTAAGCATCAATAATCCTAAAAGATTTATCACTTTTCTTAAATGGTCCAAGTTTGGATTTTAGGTCAATCTTTTCAATTACATTTTGGAAAAAATAAGGGTCTATTACCGTTGCTTTTTTGCAGCTAAAAATAGCTGTTAATAATAAAAGAACAAAAGTAAATTGTTGAATCATAATACTTATTTGCGAAAGTAACTTAATTTTGTAACACAAATATGAAGACAAAAACCTTAAAGAAAAATAAAATTAATGTCGTTACTCTTGGGTGTTCAAAAAACACGTTTGATTCAGAAGTAATGATGGCGCAGCTTAAAGCAAATAAGTTTAGTGTTACCCACGAATCATTAGAAGATGATGCAGAGGTAGTAATTATTAATACCTGCGGTTTCATTGACACTGCCAAACAGGAATCAATTGACACTATTGTTCGGTATGCAGAAGCAAAAAAGGAAGGGGCAGTTGATAAAGTGTATGTTACAGGCTGTTTATCTGAAAGATACAAGGCTGATTTGGAGACAGAAATCCCTGAAGTTGATGCTTTTTTCGGTACACGAGAGCTTCCCAAACTACTCAAAACCCTAAAAGCTGATTATAAGCATGAATTGGTTGGAGAAAGATTATTGACCACTCCTAGCCATTATGCTTATTTTAAGATTGCAGAAGGTTGTGACCGTCCTTGTTCATTTTGTGCAATACCATTAATGCGAGGAAAACACCTTTCAACGCCAATAGAGCAACTGGTTCATCAAGCGAAGACCTTGGCTGCTAAGGGAGTCAAAGAACTCATGCTAATCGCCCAAGATTTAACTTATTATGGACTAGACCTATACAAGAAAAGAGCATTGGCTCAATTGTTAGAGGAGTTGTGCCTGGTTGATGGAATAGAATGGATACGTCTTCATTATGCATTCCCATCAGGGTTTCCTATGGATGTTCTAGATGTGATGAAAAACAATCCAAAAATTTGTAATTATTTGGATATGCCTCTTCAACATGGATCTACAAAGATGCTAAAAGCAATGAGAAGGGGAATTACAAGAGAAAAAACAGAGGAACTTATTGCCAAAATCAGAGAAACGGTTCCGGGGATAGCATTAAGAACAACTTTAATTGCAGGATATCCAGGAGAAACCGATGCTGATTTTCAAGAGATGTACGATTGGGTTCAGCGTAGTAGGTTTGACCGTCTTGGGATCTTTGCCTATTCACATGAAGAGAACACCCATGCCTTTAACTTTAATGATGACGTTTCGCAAATTCTTAAAAAAGAAAGATCAGACATCATTATGGATTTACAATCAGGGATCAGTCACGAATTGAATCAAAAGAAAATTGGAAACTCCTTAAAAGTGCTATTTGATAGGGTGGAAGGAGGTTATTTTATAGGAAGAACTGAATTTGATTCTCCCGATGTTGATAACGAAGTCTTACTGAAAAAGGAAGGGAATTATGTCCGAATAGGTGATTTTGAACATATACGAATCACAAGTGCAGATCATTATGATTTGTATGGAGAAATTTCTTCTAAATAAATATTACCATTTAAACATAAGTGTGCGCGTTCCACATTTATTCCGGTATAAGAAGCCCAAAGAAATGTTCAATTCAAAATTGATTTGAAATTCAAGAGCACTAAGTCTGGAAGGGTTTGAAATTTCATTGTAATTGTTAAATGGGAATGAGATTTGTTTTCCGTAGGTTGTTCGTAATTCAGTTAAGTCATACATAATTCGAAATCCAATGACCAATGTCACTCGTTCGTTCCCCAAAACATAGCCGCCGAAGCCAAAAACTCCACGGGTGTAATTTTCAAAAACAGAAACGTTAGCTAATTCATTCATATCGTTTAAGTACTGTGAAGAGACCTTACCGAATTCTGGTCCTAGCTCGATAAATGATCCTTCATTCGTATAACGGTATACTGGGGTGAATCTGAATCCAGAAAGACCAAAGTCCATTCTAAATGTTTCACTAATCTCCATTCCAGGCACCTCATTCTGGTCTATTGAAAAATTACGATTATTTACACCTAAATCAAGTACAACTGAATGTTTATCATTGAAATTCACACCTAATTTCCCGCTATATGTGGTGTTTAGTTTAGGTATAAAATTTACTTGATTTACTTGATAAAATTCTTTTTGAGTGATAAAACTGGTTCCAGTTCCAACATTTAAACCGATGTCGAACCATATTTGAGATGAAATACCACACGGCACAAGCAGTGTGATAATAGATAATGTAATGAGGTATTTAACGTTTAGCATATTCTCAGATAGTTGCTAAATATAGGACATAAATTTAATTCTAGTCAAAGACCTATCCACATGGTAATCTAATTTAAGAGTAATTCTTATATTCGCTGAAACTTTTAAGATGAAGGTATATCTTGATAATGCGGCTACAACACCATTGGCACCTGAAGTATATGAAGCCATGGCACCTATTTTTAAAAACAATTTCGGAAACCCATCTTCTAGTCATTATTTTGGTAGAAATGCCAAGGCTTTAATTGAAAACTCGAGAAGAAATATAGCCAAGCACATAAATTGTCTATCTTCTGAGATTATATTTACTTCTGGCGGGACGGAGGCTGATAATATGGCTCTATTGACTTGCGTTACAGATCTCGGCGTAAAAAGAATCATCACCTCCAAAATCGAACATCATGCTGTTGGTCGCACCGCTGAATACATGTGCAAGCAATACAATGTTCAAATTGAGTATGTGGATGTGTGCAAAAAAGGAAATGTGGACATGGATCATTTAGCGTCCTTACTTACAAAGCCAGTTACAACCCTTGTTTCGCTTATGCATGCCAATAATGAGATTGGAACGTTGTTACCTCTCAAGGAGGTGTCGATTTTATGCAGAAAACACAATGCTTATTTCCATTCTGACACCGTTCAAACGATGGGTCATTATCCTTTTGACTTGAAAGATATGGATATTGACTTTCTTACCTGTGCAGCTCATAAATTTCATGGTCCAAAAGGAATCGGGTTTTTATACGCTAATTCAAAAACAAACCTTGTACCCATGATTCATGGTGGTGCGCAAGAAAGGGGTTTTCGTGGAGGCACAGAAAACATCTATGGAATTGTGGGCTTGTCAAAAGCAATGGACTTGGCCTACCATGACTTGAGCGAACATCAAGAGCACGTTTGGGATTTAAAAAGTCATATGATTTCCGAGTTTAAGAAATATTTTGATCAAATTGATTTTCATGGTGAAATTTCAAAAGATTCATCTTTATATACTGTTTTGAATGTGTGTTTTCCTGCAACAGAAAAAGCATCTATGCTTCTTTTTACTCTAGACTTAAAAGGAATAGCAGCCAGTGGGGGCAGTGCCTGTTCTTCTGGCGCAGCCAAAGGTTCTCATGTACTCGATGGAATACATGCTGATATGAATCGTCCCAATGTAAGATTTTCTTTTTCTCGTTATACAACAAAGAAAGAGGTTGATTATGCCATTCATGAGATTGTCAATATATTTAAGAAAAATATAGTTTAGTTATATCTTTTATCCCATTGTGTTTTAAGCTATGAATTTTATCCTCGCACATGACAGGTACAATTAAAAACATTCTTTATTTAAGTTCATGGTATCCTACTCCTGAAAATCCATTTTTGGGAAATTTCATAAAGCGTCAAATAGAATTATTGAGTGACGATTATGCGGTTACTTTAGTACACTTGGTTCCTGATACAAATACTGATCAGATTAGTGTCGTATTAACGAAAGAAAAAAGATTTAAGGAGTATTTGGTTTACCATCCTCGGGGTAGGAATGGTTTACAGAAGTTGCGAAATCAAAAAAAAGCATTGAAAGAGGTTTTTGTAAAAATTGAGCTTGTCGACATTTTGTTTTCTCAAATTTTACTACCCAGAGCATTACAATTTGTTTTTACAAAAAAGCATTTTAATTGTCCATGGGTTCATATTGAACAAGGTTCATATTTTAGTCCAGGCTCATGGGCTAATAGCTCTATGTTACGTCGAGCCATAGCTATATTTTCCATAAGAAGAGTGGATTCTTTTCTTGCGGTTTCTGATTTTTTAAGGAAAGATTTAAAATCTGTATTTCGAAATAAGAACATTGACCTTATTCCAAATCATGTAGATCTTAATGCTTTTGAGTTGAAGAATAAAACAAGAAACAAAATCATTCAGTTTTTGCATATCTCTACCCTTGATCCAAAAACTAAAAACCCAAAAGGCATGTTTGATGCCTGTCATATTGTTAAGCAGAAGCTTGGAACTGTTTTTTGTTTTAAAGTTGTTTCGGATGGTGAAAAAGAGCCGTGGATTGAGTATTGCGACAAGCTTGGAATTTTAGATATCGTTTCGTTCGAGGGTGCAAAGGAGTGGGCAGAAATACCTTCTTGTTTTTATGGCGCTGACGCCTTTATTCTAAATTCACTTTATGAGACTTTTTCAATTGTATTAGCAGAATCTTGGGCGACTGGAACTCCGACAATAACTACTCCTGTTGGAATAGGATTTGATTTGCCAAAAGAGTTGGGAATTCAGACTGAAATAGGAAATGAAAGATCATTGGCTAATGCCATGGAAAGTTTCATTCTATCACCAGACGGTTTTTCACAAAACGTAATTCGTAATCATGCCCTTCCTTATGCCGAAGATGAAATACGAGGTAGGTTGAAAGAAATAATAAACACATTCGCTACAAATTAGCCCTAGTGCCCAAATGTATCGATTAGTATAAAGCTTATTTGAAAGTGAATCTCTTCTGGAGTAAATAGCTTATAACGACTACAATACAAGAGGAAACAATATTTGCAATTGAGGGAAAAAAAGCGAATAATACGATAAAACTTTTTAAAAGTATCCAATGTGCAATCCATGTCGTGAGGCCACTTACGCCGTATCTAAACAATTGAATTCTTCCTTTGAGTTCACTGTCGGTAAATACAACATATTTCATTAATAAGAAGCCAACAGAAAACGATATTACAAAACAGACAAAAGAGCTCAGTGAATAGGCACTTAGTGAGTAGTTGATAAATTCAACGTAAAATATTTTCTTCTGGAATACAAATTGAAAAAACATAAAAAATAATATCCAGCTAAGAACCAAATTTCCTGTTCCGCAAGCAGCATAATAATAGGTGGTTTTATCAAAAATCTTACTCACCAATGGGTAGAAGACGTCTAGTATTTGCCGAATCAATTTAACCATTTGTAATCATTTCTATTTCAAAACTCGTGTGTCTTCTGACATTAAAAACATAATGTTCATCAAACATTAAATATTGTCCTTTGATACCGGTCAATATTCCTGATATATTTTCTTGTTTTTCTAGATTCAATGAAGTTATTTTTTCTGGATAGTGGCTTACAGGGTAATTCAATTCGATGATGTCGTCATTTTCCACAAAATATTGTTGAAGGTCAGAAGGTAGCAAGTCATGGCATTTCCACTTTTCTTCCTCTAGATCTATATTGTGGTCTTGCAAGTTTTTTAGCATGCTTCTCCAATTGGTTTTATCGGAATAAAATGACTTCAGAGCTACTTCCGTAACACCCGCCAAATAACGATTAGGCGTTTCGGCTAAAATAATGGCTTTATTGGCTCCTTGGTCTATCCACCTCGTTGGTACCTGAGTGTCACGTGTAACGCCTACCTTCACTTTATCCGTTGCTGCCATATATACGATATGTGGCTGGTTGTGATGTTTTTGTTCAAACTCAATATCACGTCCAATACCCAAATGGGCTTGACATAGCTCCGGTTTGATGATGCATGGGCTCGCTTCTGGTGCAGAAATAAAACAGGGATAGCAAAATCCCTGACCAAAAGATCTTTTGGTTTTTTTAGCGCACTTTTGACAAAAAATATTTCCAGACCAATTTATCTCAAGTTTTTTGTGAAGAAAATCATTAATTAGAATTGGTTTATTATCAGAAAACAACCTGTATTCAATAGGTGCACCTATTGACGTATTCATTTTATGCAGAATTAACTTCATTCAGGAAGAATCTTCATTTTTTCTGCAAAATGATAACAGTAATCTCTTAAGTCATCACAAATTAAATTTTCACCTGTGGCTTTTTCAAAAGTATCCGCCATAGAGAGAAGAGATTGATGAAAAAACTGTTTCATTTCTTCGACGGACATATCTTTTGTCCACAAGTCAATTTTCATAGTGTTCTTATCACTTGGGTCCCAAAGTGAAAGTAAAAATGCTGAAGCTACAGACTTATTCATATCGCTTCCCTCAGCCTCCCATCTCATTTGAACGGGTAAGTTGTTTTCATTTAAATCAACCTGAATTTTAATTTCGGATGTTTTTGTTTTGTTTTCAGACATGTTTACGGGTTGTATTTATCATAAAATTTCTTGTAATCTAATTTAATCATTTCTGAGAGAGATAAATCCTCGTCAAAAACGTAGTTTCTTACCATTTTCCACCCAATATATTGTCCCATTCGATCTGGGCCCTCTTCCGAAAATCCTATCGTGTAAGGCCCATTATTTAAAAGAAAAGCATGGTTTTTTTCATTAGTAGAAAACATGAGATTATTCTTTTTCAGATAATTCCAGAAAGCTTTCTCATGTTTTTTAGCCCAATTGTATTGACTTTCATTCCATCTAAGCACAATTTCTGGTTTTACATCATTGTTTTCCAATCGCATTGCCATCTCTGTTAAAACACAAATCTTACCCCATTTAACCATTTCGCTAATGAGGTAATCGTGTTTACTCTTGGGAATTGTATTATTGGAAATGAGTGTAGACATCAAAAGGTCGCGAAGCAAGAATTTTTTTTCAAAACCTGTCTTGAGCCATTGAGGAAATTCATCTGGAGGCAATGAGTTCTGTATTACATTTTTATTTCCGCCTATGTATCTCTCAATCCCAACCAATATAACATCGTGCTCTAATATTACATTCCCTCCAAAATTGGTATTGGCAAAGATGATTTTTTTTGGGTATTTCTTATTTGGGAAATGATATTTTAATCTTTTATATGCTTCAATTATGTCGAGCGATTGGGATTTATAATTGGGGAAAACCATCGAAATTTCTTTATCGGTTTCTTTCACATACTCCTGCTTGAAAAACGACCTCCAAATTTGAAAAGGAGTTGTGTCTTGATCGTTTACGCGTCGATAATTATTTGTGAGAACCTCTGTGATATTGGGTTCTGATTTTAAAAAATCATTGAATAAAACACTGTCGTTAATCAAGCTAGATCCCTCAATGGGGTTTATGATAAGATCTAACTGTACTTTTTCAGTATTGGCATTAAGGGGGTTTTTTGAATCGAAAACATTTAAATACCACAACGAAATGAGTAAAGTAGCAATAAGGGCGAAGCCGATAATAATCCTTTTTTTGAGCTTGCGATTCACGAGAATTCTTATTTTTGTTCAAAAGTAACCAATACTCTCAAATCTAAATGTTTTATTGATATGAAAAAGATAATTTACATTCCTTTAACACTTGTTTTGTGTTTACAAGTCGGATTGATAACTGCTCAAGATGTGGCAAGTAAAAAAGTACAAGCTGGACTTACCTTCAATGCTGGTGCAAATTTTATGTCGCCGGGTACAACAAAAACAACAAGTGAGAATGCTGGATCTTTGTTGAGTATTGGAATTGCCTTGCATTCTGCGTTTAAATCTTCTGAAAATCTTGGAATTGCTACTGGGTTGGATTTTGATTTTGGTAAGAACAGTTACAGCCCGACTTCACTGACTTTTTTGGATTATGTTGAGGGGGAGGTTTTGACTCAAGAAAATTCAGCTGAAGCCACGGGTACAATGCGCTTGGAAACTAGGGAGCTAAAAACGATTAAGCTTTCTATCCCTTTGATGCTTATGTTCAGAACCAATTTCATAGGTGATTTCAGGTACTTTGGAAAATTTGGTCTGAGAAATAGCTTCTTGTTGTCTCAAAAATTCACAGATACGGGTAAAGACGCTCTTGGTCTTGAAAATATAACAAATGAGTTAATGAGTTCTCCTGGTGAGTTTTTTATTTATAATGGTAGTATTGGTTTAACTGCAGGTGCAGAATGGAATTTTGTAGGTTCGACTTGTTTGGTGCTTGAAGCGGGATATTATTATGGTATAACCCCTTATTTTTTAGACCGTAAGGATGAAAATAAAACAATGTATAATATTGGAACCGAATTGATTTTCCCTCCAAATAAGGAGTATTATTCAGCTTCAGCGCGTCAAAATCAGCTCATATTCAAGTTGTCCATTCTTTTTTAATTAACTATTCGTTGAATAAAATAAAATCACACATTGTTTCTTGGCTGAACGCGTATTGTGATCGTTCAGGGATGTCGGGCTTTGTAGTAGGTGTTTCTGGTGGTATTGATTCATCAGTTACTTCGATTCTGTGTGCCGAAACGGATAAGAGGGTTGTCCTTTTAAATATGCCTATTCGACAAAGATCATCAGAGTTTTTATTGGCTAAAAAGCATATTGAAGATTTAAGAGATCGCTATTCTAATGTTGAATCTCATGAATTAGAGCTCACGGATGTTTTTGAATCATTTGAAAAAAGCATGCCTTTTCCTCTTGATTCTAACCAATTGTCAATGGCGAATAGTAGGGCTCGACTTCGGATGATGACACTTTATGCTGTCGGTCAAGCTCATGGACTTCTTGTAGCTGGAACGGGAAATAAAATTGAAGATTTCGGAATTGGATTTTACACCAAGTATGGTGATGGAGGGGTGGATTTGAGTCCAATTGCAGATTTGACAAAGACGGAAGTTTTTTCATTGGCTGCAACTTTGAATGTGATTGAAGAAATTCAGCAAGCAGCACCCACAGATGGTTTGTGGGGCGATGGTCGCAAAGATGAAGATCAAATCGGTGCAAGCTATGCTGAACTCGAATGGGCCATGGATTATTCTGATGAGCGGAGTGGTTTAACAAACAGACAGATTGAGGTTTTAGATATCTACAATAGGCTTCATAAAATAAATCAGCATAAAATGCTTCCGATACCTGTTTGTAAAATTCCTGAAAACTTAAAGAACTAGTCAAATCCTACGGTATAATTATTGCTACTTTTGATTGTGCGTAAGTTATATATACTTTTATTTCTTAGCGGGATGTTGCTTTCTGCGATATCTTGTACCACAATTGAGAAATCATTTGTTTCGTTGAGTAATCATGATTATTACAGTGCTTTTAATGGATTTAATGATGGACTTAAAAGAGATTCCTCAGCTTGCGCATATGGCTTATCATTGTATTATGATTCTCCTGTAACTAAGGATATAGATTCTTCAATTAAATATGTATTGATTGCTGAAAGGAATTGGAATGAAGTATCTGTAAAATCCCGTCTCAAGCTATCTCCATTTCATTTTGATTCACTTTCAATTGAAAATCAAAAACAAAAGCTTGGGGATGATGTGTTTTATACCTGCAACAATCGAAAATCCATAGATTGTTATGATTCGTTAATTGAATTTCAGTCTTGGAATAGAAACTTGAGCGCCGTGATTAGAGACAGAGATTCATTGGTTCTTGTAGCGGTTTTGAAAAAAGAAAGTCTTTCCTATACGATAAGCATGCTTGAGAAATATCCGAATTCAATATTTCGCACTGAATTACAAAATGCTGAAGAGTTATTTGAATATCAGGAATCTGTTACGACATTTAGTGAGGATGTACTGCTTCGATTTATTGAAAACTATCCAAATAATGTTCATGTTGGTGTTGCTGAGGACAGTATTTATTCTATTTATCACTCGATAGAAGGGTATAGGGGGCTTGAACAATTCACCAAAATATATTATCAAAACAGAAACATCGAAAAGGCATGGAAAGAGTTATATAGAAGATATACCGAAAACTTTAAGCCTGAGCTCATTGTTGAATTTGATCTGTTGTACCCCAATTATCCATTTAGAGAAGAAATCAGTTTAGATTCCGAATTGGTGGATATCAGTTTCTATCCTTTTTCAGACTCTTTAGGTGTTATGGGTTACAGTGATACATCGGGCACATGGTTAATTAATCCTGAATATGATGATGCTGGTTTTTTTTATGATGGTCTTGCAGCAGTTGAAAAGGATGGTAAAATTGGTTTAATTAATAAAAAAAATGAATTAATCGTTGATTTTATTTTCGATGATATTGAGACGGACGCCGAACTTTTTGTGGTCTCTACATCTGATTTTTTGGGAGTTATAAATAGAAATGGGGATTTTATTTTTGATACTGTTTATCAAGATATTTCAATACTGGGTGAAGGATTCATATGTGCTCAAAAAGATTCGTTGTACGCTTTTTATGACCGTAATGGAGTTCAAGTCTCATCTGAAAAATTTGATTTTGTACTGGATTTTAGAGATGGTTTATGCCCTGTTTCTCTCAACGGTAAAAGAGGTTTAATTGATATTGATTTAAACTTGGTTATCCCTTGCGATAATGAAGCTATTTTTTATTTTTCGGACAGCCTTTTCATCTTAGTAAATACGGATAATTATAAACAGCTTTCGGATCGCAATGGTGCTCTCGTTAGTGATTCTCTTTACCAAGAGATACATCGAGAGGCAAATGGATATGCCATTTGTGTTAAAGGCGATAAGATTGGTTATCTAGACGAACGAGGAAAACAAATAATCGAGAATAAGTTTGACGGATTTGTTGATTATGATTTATTGGGGAATTTTGCCAATGACCGGGCCGTCGTTTTCCAAAATAAAAAATATGGAATCGTCAATTTTGATGGAGATTATCTAGTCAAACCAAAATATGATCATATTAGAAATTTAGGATTGAATTTTGGTGTTAAAAAAAGCGATAAATGGGCATTAATGGATTCTTCTTATAGCATTGTATCTAATTATGACTATGAGAGCATTGAGCTGGTTAAAAATGAGTACATTCTTTTTGAGAAAGATGGGGAATTTGGAATTATGGACTTAAAATTGAACGTAATTTTGGATGCGTTGTATTCTTCAATATATAAAGAAAGAGATTTTTTTATTGTTGGCAATGATATAGGAAATGCATTATATGATTTAGATGGAAATCAATTACTTCCATTTAATCACTGGTCATTTTATAATGCTGATATGAATTATTTGAAAGTTCTTGATAAGGAAACGGGAATAATTCAAAAATATATAGACAAACAAACAGGTCAAGTTATAAGTCATCCATGAAGAAGATTTCAGAACATACTATAATTGGAGTAGCGGCATGTGCTGGGGTTTACCTCTTTGTCTTTGTATATCTACAAGTATCTTCTTTTACTGGGTTTGGTAAGAAAACACAATTCAATACCTATTCCAAATTGGAAGATGATGGAATTCGTTTAAAGGCAGAAAATATAGATGCTGGAGACTTTTCTGCTGGAAATGTGTCTAGTATATCTCGAGATGTGAATGATGTAAGAAATAGTTCCGCTGATGATTGGTCAGAAAGCACGTATGAGGGGGATCGTGCAGAGTCCGCGAAAGATATCGAGCAACAATTTATTGATGAAACTGGTGGAGATGAAAAAAGGGAAGAGTTGGTCAAGGAGCATCAAGCTAGATTAGAAGAATTAAAGAGAGAGAAAACAACAGAAAATAAGCCTTCCAATTCAAGTTCAGAGAATCAGTTTTCGGGAGAGGTAATGGTAGAGTGGGAGCTTCAAGGGCGCACTGCCTATAAAAACGACAATTGGCATATTCGAAATCCAGGATACACTTGTGGTTACAATTCTCGTGGAACAATTGTTGTTCGAATAAAAGTGAATAAAAATGGAAATGTAATAGACGCTCAGATTGAAAACTCTTCGTCTCCGAATACTTCCTCTTGTATGAAAAGTAAGGCTCTTGAATATGCTCGAAAATCTCGTTTTAATTATATCGCTTCAGCTTCCAATACTCAAACAGGATACATAAGCTATAAATTTATTTCTCAGTAAAGATTAAATTCTAATCAAAAATACTGCTTAGTTACTCATTATTTCATATATTTATCATAAATTTTTATAATATGGTGGTTGGAAACAATTTAAAGCTCTTAAGAAAACATTTTGCTAAATCTCAAGATGAGGTTTCTAAAAGTTTAGGTTTAAATCGGTCTACTTACAGTGGATATGAAAACGCTGTTGCCCAACCAAGCCTAGAAATCATATCCATGATTTCTGAGTTTTACAACATTTCTATTGATGCCATATTAAAGAATGATTTCTCAACCTTTAATTCAAGTCAGTGGACCAGAATCACGAATGGATGGAAATCTTCTGCAACAGGGTCAAAGCTGAGAATCCTTACTTCTCAGGTTTCAGAAAGCAATGAAGAGCTGATTGAAATGATTCCAGTTAAGGCCAAAGCAGGATATGCTCTTGGTTACTCAGATCCCGAATTTATTAAAGAGCTACCAACCATTCGTCTTCCGTTTTTATCCAAAAATCGGAAATACAGGACTTTTCCTATATCAGGAGATTCAATGCCGCCTGTTTCTGATGGTTCTTTTGTTGTTGGTGAATTTGTTCAGGATTGGACCTTAATTTCCTCAGAAACGCCTTGTGTTATTGTAACCAAAGATGACGGAATTGTGTTCAAGATCATTGATAATCAAATTTCAAAGGAAAAGAATGTGCTCCTTTCATCTACAAATCCGTTATATGAAACCTACTCCGTGAACCTTAAGGATATTCTTGAAATTTGGATGTTTCGCTGTTATATTTCAATGGAATTGCCTGAAACCATTTTAGGAGAGGATTCTATATCTAGTTCGATCAGGTCGATTCAAAAATCATTATTTCGAATAGAAAACAAAAGTTAATGTGATTTTTATCTAATTTACTCCTCTTTACTTATCTTTGCACAAAATTTTTTATGATAGACATTACTCTTCCCGATGGTTCAGTACGAAATGTAGATGTGAATACTACTTCAATGGATATTGCTTTGTCAATTTCTGAAGGTCTTGCACGTAATGTATTGGGTGCCGTGGTGAATGGAGATGTGGTTGATGCGAGTCTGCCAATCAAAGAAAATGCTTCTCTTCAGCTTCTGACTTGGAGGGATAAAGAAGGGCAGTCAACGATGTGGCATTCTTCTGCACATCTCATGGCTGAAGCGATTCAGTTTTATTATCCAAATGCCAAATTTGCTATTGGACCTCCTATTGCTAAGGGATTCTATTATGATATTGATTTTTTAGAAGATTCATTTTCCGAGAATGACTTGGAGAAGATAGAATCTAAGATGAAAGAGCTTGCAAAACAAAAAAATGTGTTTGCAAGAAAAGAGATATCGAAATCAGATGCCATAAAATATTTTACGGAAAAGAAAGACCCATATAAACTTGAATTGTTAGAGGGCTTAGAGGATGGCACCATAACTTTTTATACTCAAGGAGAATTTACGGATTTGTGCCGGGGTCCGCACATTCCTCATACAGGTTTTATAAAAGCCATTAAACTAACCGCAGTAGCTGGAGCCTATTGGAGAGGTGACGAAAAGAATAAGCAACTCACTCGGATTTATGGAATTACATTCCCTAAAAATGCTGAGCTAAAAGAGCACCTAGAACTTCTTGAAGAAGCAAAGAAACGAGATCACAGAAAATTAGGTAAAGAATTGGACCTATTTACTTTTTCTAAAAAAGTAGGTCAGGGATTGCCGTTATGGTTACCAAATGGTACTGCACTTCGCGAACGTCTGGAGAATTTTTTAAAGAAAGCGCAGAAATCGGCAGGGTATGACCAGGTAATTACGCCGCATATTGGGAATAAAGAGTTATACGTATGCTCTGGACATTATGAAAAATACGGAGAGGATTCATTTCAGCCCATTAAAACACCAGACCCCAATGAGGAGTTTTATTTAAAACCGATGAATTGCCCTCATCACTGTGAGATTTTTAATTCTCGTCCAAGATCATATAGGGATTTGCCTTTGCGTTTTGCAGAATTTGGAACGGTTTACAGGTATGAGCAATCTGGGGAGCTTCATGGATTAACACGAGTGAGAGGGTTTACTCAGGATGATGCTCATATTTTTTGTACACAGGACCAGGTCAAAACTGAATTCATGAATGTGATTGATATCGTTTTGTATGTCCTGAAAACATTAAACTTTACAAATTATAAAGCACAAATTTCACTTAGAGATAAAGAGAAGTCTGAAAAATATATTGGTTCTGACGCCAACTGGGAAAAAGCAGAAGCTTCGATTATTGAGGCAGCAAAAGAAAAAGGTTTAGATACTGTTATTGAATATGGTGAGGCTGCTTTTTATGGTCCGAAGTTAGACTTTATGGTTCAAGACGCTTTGGGTAGGGAATGGCAGTTAGGGACCATTCAGGTAGATTATAATTTACCAGAACGGTTTGAGCTGGAATATGTTGGGAGTAATAACGATAAACTTCGGCCCGTAATGATTCATCGTGCACCTTTCGGTTCTATGGAACGTTTCGTAGCCGTGTTGTTAGAGCATTGCGGTGGTGACTTCCCTTTATGGCTGACTACAAATCAATTTGCAGTTTTACCTATATCGGAGAAATATAACGAGTATGCTAAAAAAGTTTCAGATGTCCTAAATAATTACGATATTCGCGGTCTTATTGACGACCGAAATGAAAAGATTGGTAAGAAAATAAGGGATGCTGAGTTAGCAAAGCGTCCATTTATGCTTATTGTAGGTGAAAAAGAATTCAACTCAGAACAGGTTTCTGTTCGTCAAAGAGGGGAAGGAGATAAAGGAGCAATGGGTATTAAGGATTTTGCTGAATTGGTAAATACATTAGTAGAAAAAGAATTGGTAATTAACGATTAAAATTTGAATGAGAAGAACTCCAAGACGTCCTTTTGTTAGAAGAGAAGAGGCTGCCCAACACAAAATCAATCAAAAGATTCTTGCCCCAGAGGTGAGATTGGTTGTAGAAGGAAGTGAACCAATGGTAGTAGCGACTCTCAAAGCCATTGATATGGCAATGGAAGAAGGACTTGATTTGGTTGAGATTTCCCCAAAGGCTGTCCCTCCGGTTTGTAAAATCATGGATTACAAGAAGTTTCTTTACAATCAAAAGAGAAAACAAAAAGAGTTAAAAGCCAAACAGAGTAAAGTAGTTGTAAAAGAAATTAGATTCGGTCCGAATACCGATGACCATGATTTTAATTTTAAACTTGCACACGCGAAAAAGTTTCTAACAGAAGGAAGTAAAGTGAAAGCGTTCGTTTTCTTCCGGGGTAGAACAATTGTGTTCAAGGATAGAGGAGAAATATTACTACTGCGTTTTGCGCAAGAATTAGCGGATTATGGTGTGATTGAACAACTTCCTAAAATGGAAGGTAAAAAAATGAATCTCATGATAAACCCAAAAAAGAAATAAAAAAACTGATATAGTGTTCATCTTTAAAAAACAAAAAAATGCCTAAAATGAAGACAAAATCCAGTGCTAAGAAGAGATTCACAATCACTGGGAGTGGGAAAATTAAACGTAAGCATGCGTTTAAAAGCCACATTTTAACGAAGAAGGCCAAAAAGCGTAAGCGTAACTTAACACATTCTGGATTAGTTCATGATGCAGATTTGTCAAATATTAAGTTGCAATTGTGCATGAAATAAAAGGTTCTTTATTATTAACCAAATAACGAGTAACTAAGACATCTGAAATATAGATGCACTTCTTATTAAAAACAATTAGAAAATATGCCAAGATCAGTAAATCACGTAGCTTCAAGAGCTAAAAGAAAAAACATGATGAAGCTTGCCAAAGGGTACTTTGGTAGGAGAAAGAATGTATGGACAGTAGCAAAAAACGCCATTGAAAAAGGTTTGTTATATGCTTATACAGGAAGAAAACAAAAGAAAAGAAATTTTCGGTCCTTATGGATTACAAGAATTAATGCTGGTGCGAGAGTACATGGAATGAGTTATTCTCAATTTATGGGAGGCGTTAAGAAGAATGGTATTGAGCTCAATAGAAAAGTTTTAGCGGATTTAGCTATGAACCATCCAGATGCTTTTAAAGCAGTAGTGGACTCAATCAAAAAATAATTAAAATACTATATCAGTAAAGCCATTAGTTGTTCTAATGGCTTTTTTTATAATTATAAATTGACATTTATTTTGAATCTATCAATATGAAGCTTAAAATAGGAGTGGCTGGTGCAGGTCATTTAGGAAAAATTCATATCCGTATCATCAAAGAGCTCAATGATTGTTTCGATTTGGTTGGTTTTTATGACCCAAACCAATCAGTTGCAAATGAGGTTTCTAAGGAGTATGGTATCCCTTCTTTCGACACGGTTGAGGAGCTAATAGGGGTGGTGGATTGTTTGGATGTAGTCACTGCTACATTATCACATTTCTCAGTTGCTAAAATAGCGATCCAATCTCGAAAGCATGTTTTTATAGAAAAACCTCTATCTGAGACCATAGAAGAAGCCTATAAATTACAGTCCTTGGTACATGAGGCGGATATAGTAGCTCAGGTAGGACATGTGGAACGATTTAACCCGGCTTTCATTGCTGCTCAGGGGCATTTGGAGAGGCCTATGTTCATTGAAACACATCGATTGGCTCAGTTTAATCCTAGAGGAACAGATGTTCCTGTTGTTTTGGATTTAATGATTCATGATATTGACATTATATTAAGTATTGTGAAGTCAGGAGTGAAAAAAGTTTCGGCTTCAGGTGTTTCCGTAATTAGTGAAACACATGATATAGCGAATGCAAGAATTGAATTTGATAATGGTTGTGTAGCGAATTTAACAGCATCTAGAATTTCTTTGAAGAACATGAGAAAGACCAGGTTTTTTCAAAAAGATGCATATATCAGTGTTGATTTTTTAGATAAAAAACTAGAAGTTTTCCAGCTCGAGGAATTAGAAGGAGAGGCAGACCCTTTCGATATTGTTTTGGATTTGGGAGCGGATAAGGCTAAAAAGAAGATATTAATTGATAAACCAGATATCTTGGAGACGAATGCGATAAAGGAAGAGCTAATGGCCTTTCATAATAGTATTGTAAATAATGCTGAAATACCTGTAAACGTTGAGGATGGTTTAAATGCTATGCTTGTGGCACACCAAATATTAGATGAGATGTCTAAAATATATCTTCAATAAAACAATATTTACAAATTCAAATCGTTCAATTTATAGTGCGCTTAGTAGTTCAAGTTTTATTAATATTCTTTATTGTTTCTTCCTGTGTGAAAAACAATCCTGATCCCTCTTGGTTAGAAGTGAATGAGTGGCAGTTAAATAGCAATATAGCGCTGTCTGGATTAGAGGGAGAGCTTACTGAAAGTATTACTAATGCTCAAGTTTATATCGATGACGAACTCATTGGTATATTTGAGGTGCCGTTCAGAATTCCAATATTAAAATCTGGCGCCGTCAATGTAAAAGTTTATCCTGTTGTTATAAATAATGGTATTTCGGCAACAAAGAAATTGTATCCATTTTTAAATTATTTTGAAATTGATGCAGAACTAAATCAGAATGAAGTTTTAACGATAAATCCTGTTACCACTTATAAAAGCTTTACTAATTTTTGGGTAGAAGATTTTGAAGATATTAACAACGCGATAGAAAATGATGAGACATCAACCACTTTTCTTCAACTGTCGAATGAAAACTTGAATTCTTTTAATGGTAATTTTTACGGTAAGGTTGTTTTAAATGAAGTTGATTCAACATGGGTTGCTAATACAACAGACCAATTAGCAATACCAAAGAATAGTGAATGTTACCTGGAGATTGATTATTTTGTAACCAATGATTTATACACAGGACTCCTTTTTGTCAGTCCAAGCGTAATTGCAAATAATGTAAATGTTCGATTGAATGGTCAAGCGCCCGAAAATGTGGTTTGGAAGAAAATATATATCGAGCTAAAAGAGTTGATTTCTTCCTCTCCTAATAACACACAATTTCTGCAAACTTTTACCGCATTTTTAGATGAAGGAAAAACAGAAGGGTTAATCTGTTTAGATAATATAAAAGTTTTGTGGTATTAGATATGAAGAATCGACCTTGGATATACTTGTTTTTATTATCTGATTATATATCATCGGTTTTATCATGGTCGCTTTTCTTTTACCTGAGAAAAACTTGGATTGAAAACGAGAGTTTTCAAACAGATGATAATTTTTGGTTAGGCATTTTTCTGATACCATTATTTTGGATGGGCTTGTATTTTATTCAAGGTACATATATGGAAATTCGAAGAATGTTTCGACTAAAACTATTGAATCTTACTATTTCAGGTAGTATTATAGGGGCTCTAGTGATATTCTTTTCAATTATTTTAGATGATCAGGTGAGAGGGTACGAGGGGTATTATTGGAATTTACTTATTTTGTTTTGTGTTCACTTTGTCATTACTGCTATTCCTCGAATGTTTGTGAATACCCTTTTGATCCACTCAATTCGAAAGCCGGATAACGGTTTTAAAACGGTCATCATTGGTGGGACAGAAAAAGCCATCGATATTTATGAGGAAATTCAAAAGAATCGAAAAAATGTGAACACATTTATTGGATATGTAAACATGAATGGTAATGATCGAAAACTAGATGGAACCATTCCTTATTTGGGGCATTTTGAGCAATTGGATGAGATTAAGAAAACACAGGATATTGACGAATATATCATTGCCATTGAAAGCTCCGAACACAATAAGCTTATGAATATTATGCTTAAAATTGATGATGGTAACGTTAGAATTAAATCACTTCCTGATACATATGTGATTCTTTCTGGAACAGTTAAGATGACTAATATATATGGCGCTTTACTTTTAGAGGTCATTTCGGATGTAATGCCTTTTTGGCAAAGGGTTATAAAACGTGGAATGGACTTTGTCTTTTCCCTGATAGCCGTAATCATACTGCTGCCTTTTTATTTTTTCTCTGCATTAGCAGTAAAATCATCTTCTCCAGGTCCTATATTTTTTCTACAAGATAGAGTCGGTAAGAATGGGCGATCTTTTAGAATTATTAAATTTCGAACAATGGTTGAAAATGCAGAGCGAAATGGTCCTCAGCTTTCATCGGAAGACGATCCGAGAATTACTAAGGCAGGAAAGTTTATGCGTAAAACTCGTTTGGACGAATTCCCTCAGTTTATTAATGTTCTTATAGGTGATATGTCGATTGTTGGGCCGAGGCCTGAGCGTCAATTTTATATAGACCAAATTTCAAAAATTCAACCACAATACAATCAGCTAACAAAAGTTAGACCAGGCATAACTTCGTGGGGTCAGGTTAAATATGGTTACGCAGAAAATGTAGATCAAATGCTTCAACGAATGAAGTTTGATTTACTCTATCTTAAGAACAGGAGTTTATCTCTTGACATTAAGATTATGTTTTACACCCTTGTCATTGTTTTAAAAGCAGAGGGAAAATAGCTTCTTCAGCGCAACCGTTTTCTGCATCCAAATTACCGCATTTACTGAATGTTAAACAAGAGCTATATCTAGAACCTCGGACATTTTATTTACATAATGAAAACTTAATCCTTTGAGGTAGCTTTCTTTAATTTCATCCACATCCTGTTTGTTCTTTGAGCATAGAATAATGTCTTTTACTCCACATCTTTTCGCTGCCAATATCTTTTCTTTTATTCCTCCAACCGGAAGAACATCACCTCGAAGTGTTATTTCGCCCGTCATTGCCAGGTTTCTTTTTACTTTTCGTTTGGAGAAAATAGAAGCCAAGGAGGTCAACATGGTTATACCAGCGCTTGGTCCATCCTTAGGTGTAGCACCTTCAGGTACATGAATATGTACATTGTGGGTATCAAATTCTGTTTGTGTAAGTCCGATTGTATCGGCATGAGCTTTAAGGTATTCAAGTGCAATGATGGCTGATTCTTTCATGACCTCACCAAGATTACCTGTTAATGTAAGTTTTCCTTTCCCTTTGGTAATGCTAGACTCAATAAACAAAACATCACCACCAATACTTGTCCAGGCAAGACCCGTTACAACCCCTAATGTTTTATGATCGATGTTTTTAGTCTTAGATCTACCTGCACCTAATACAGTGAATAAATCATTAGCCGTAATAATGGGGTCAAAACTTTCTTCCATTGCAATTTGTCTTGTGCGATTTCGAACAAGCTTTGCGATTACTTTGTCCAAACCTCTCACTCCTGACTCATTGGTGTATTCCTCAATAAGTTGTTTTAGTATCCTTCTACTTAAGGATACTTGTTTCTTGACTATACCGTGTTCTTTTATTTGTTTTGGGATCAAGTGTCTTACTGCAATTTCTACTTTTTCTTCTAGGGTATAGCCATTTACCTCAATTATCTCCATTCGGTCTCGCAGAGGTCCTTGAATACTCGATAGAGAATTTGCTGTTGCAATGAATAAAACCTTGGATAAATCAAATTCGGTTTCGATATAATTATCGTGAAATGCACTGTTTTGTTCTGGATCTAAGACTTCAAGTAGGGCGGAAGAGGGGTCACCATGATTGCTTCTTCCTAGCTTATCAATCTCATCCAATACAAAAACGGGGTTAGAAGTTTCTGCTTTTTTTAAGTTTTGAATAATCCTTCCTGGCATTGCACCAATGTAAGTTTTACGATGGCCTCTAATTTCGGACTCATCGTGAAGGCCTCCAAGTGACATGCGAACATATTTACGACCGAGAGCTTCAGCAATTGACTTTCCTAGAGAAGTTTTTCCAACTCCTGGAGGTCCATAGAAGCAAAGGATAGGAGATTTCATGTTGCCTTTTATTTTTAAAACCGCGAGATATTCCATGATTCTATCTTTCACTTTTTCTAAACCAAAATGATCTTTTTCAAGGACCTTTCTCGATCTATTTAAGTTTAGATTGTCTTTTGAGAATTCGTTCCATGGCAGATCTAACATGGTGTCAATATAGTTCATTTGAACGGTGTATTCAGCACCTTGAGGATTCATTCTTTGCAGCTTCTCAAGCTCTTTAAAAAACAGCTTTTTTACATCTTTATTCCATTTTTTCTTATCAGCTCTATCGCGAAATTCTCTAATATCCTGTTCTTGAGGGTTGTCGCCAAGTTCATCTTGTATGGTTCTCATTTGTTGATGAAGGAAATATTCACGCTGCTGTTTGTCAAGGTCTTTTCTGACCTTATTTTGAATTTCATTTTTCATTTCCAACATTTGAGCTTCAGCTGAAAGGTGTTCGAGTACTTTCATGACTCGATTTTTTAGATTCATCTCTTCAAGCATTTCCTGTTTCTTAGAGACATCTGCATTCATGTTAGATGAAATAAAATTCACTAAAAAGGTTGGGCTGTCAATATTCTTAATTGCAAACTGAGCTTCAGAAGGAATATTCGGACTGTCTTTAATGATTTGAAGCGCCAGGTCTTTTATGGTTTTAAACATAACATCTAGCTCCTTATTTTTTTTGTCAAATGGCTCTTCGTTTAGAATTTTAACTGAAGCTGTTAGAAACGGTTCGGTTTGAATCGCTTCGAGCATTTCAAATCGACGTTTCCCTTGAATAATTACTGTGGAGCTGCCATCAGGCATTTTTAATAAACGTACAATTTGAGCAACAGTACCTGTCTTATGTAGGTCTTTAAACTCAGGAGATTCTTCTTCCTGGTCTTTTTGAGAAACAACACCAATGATCTTGTTTCCTTTATTTGCCTCTTGAATAAGTTTAATGGATTTGTCTCTACCGACAGTTATTGGGATTACTACACCAGGAAACAACACATTGTTTCTTAGCGGGAGAATAGGTAGGTTTTCTGGAAAAACCTGTTTGTTTACCGTTTCTTCTTCTTCAGCAGTTGTTAATGGAATAAATTCCGCATCGGATTCAAATCCTGAAAAATTTAAAATGGAGTTGTCAAAAAATTCGTTCATATATGTTGGTTATGACATTGTGTCATTTATATCTTAATTATTGAAAGTATAACTCTAGTTATTCTTCTCGTTTCATATAGTTCAATAGCTGTGCCAAGAACTAAATCAAGCAATATTGTCTTGAATTAGATTTTAGTAGAGGATAGATGGGAAAAAATGTCTTTATCAATTTGATTCAGCTCTAAATTTCTTCGAGTCATCATATTATTGGCTGATATTATGGCTTTGTCTAAATCAAAACTAACGATATCCAAAGCATTTACCCACGAAAAGCTTGGGATGTATTTTGCGGGAAATCCACTTCCGAATACATTAGAAGAAACGCCAATTACACTTGCCGTATTAAACATGGTGTTAATGCCTGACTTGGAATAATCGCCCATGCACAGTCCCATAAATTGAAGGTCTGTTTTGATTTCAGTTTTGCTTTTATATGAATAGGTCTTTACATTAGAATAGTTATTCTTTAGGTTTGAGGTGTTGGTATCTGCGCCAAGATTACACCATTCACCAATAATCGAATTGCCTAAGAATCCATCATGTCCTTTATTTGAATAGGATTGAAAAATCACATTATTTATCTCTCCGCCAACTTTACAATGAGGGCCGATAGAACAGGCGCCATAAACCTTAGATCCCATCTTGAGTGTAGCGTTATCGCAAAGAGCCATTCCGCCTCGTACGAGACTTCCTTCCATAATTTCTGCTTGATGACCTATATAAATAGGTCCAGCTGTTGTATTCAATATAGCACCTTCAACAGATGCTCCAACTTCAATAAATAAGTCTGATTCATTACCAATTAGCGTATTCGAATCAGAAAGTTTTTGACTTGATTTATGGGTTGTGTATGCTTTAAAATCCTGCTTCAAAACAATGTCATTGAGTTGATAGATGTGCCATCTTTCCTTAAGGATAATAGGGGTTTCGCCAATAAATGCAACCGATTCCTTACCTGCACCATGGCTGGCTAAAACATCGCCATTAAGAGTAAGTGTTTGATTTGCCTCTAGATTGCAAATTGCCGCAATAAAGTCTTCATTAGGGATGACATTGGAATTAACCATAAGATCTGAATCAATGGCTTCAAATTTTTTCGATAAATAAGCTTCAGTATGAAAACCTATTTCAGCATCAGGTAGATACATTTCGTATCGCTCTTTATTGGTGAATAAACCCATCCTGAGACATCCAATTGGTCTTGTAAGGCTCAAGGGGGCAAAGTTCAAATGTAATTCGTTGTCGCTTAAATTGAATTTCATAATTTCTTTTGTGTCTTAATCATTGAAACCGCTAGTAATAATATAAAGGTAAGAAAGGCATTTAAAATAATAATTTCGAAACCGAAGCTGTATTCTCCAAGAATACCTGGATCTCCTTTCGGAACTCCTGGAGCTCCTTTTGAAAAGTACCAGATTAAAAAAGTAAATAAAACAGAAAAAACGCTTACGATTGGTACCGCAATATCTGTTATTTTTCGACTCAATAATATACCAAAGAAAAATATACCGATTAGAGGCCCATAGGTAAATGCAGCAAACTTCATGAGCAAGCCAATGGCAGATTCATCTGTGAAATGATGAAGCATGATAACGGAAAGGATGATTATTATTGAGACCAATACATGTATTGTTTTTCTGGTTTTTAAAGCTTTTTCTTTTGATTTATACTTTTCAGGAAGAAGATCGATATAAATAGATGTGGTAAGAGAGGTGAGCGCAGAATCCGCACTAGAATAAGCCGCAGCAATAAGTCCTAAAATAAACAGTATCCCCACAATAGGTGCCATACCGTTATCCATAGCTACTGCTGAAAAAAGCAAGTCTGCTTTTTCAGGATTGATTTGATGCTGACCCGCATATAAGTATAGAAGAGCTCCAAGAAAAAGAAAAAGTAAATTAACAAAAACCAATACGGTTGCCATTGAAATCATGTTTTTTTGCCCCTCACGAATATTTCGACAGCTTAGGTTTTTTTGCATCATATCCTGATCTAATCCCGTCATACCGATAGCAATGAATATTCCACCAAAAAAATGTTTGATAAAGTGATTGCTGTTGTTGATGTCATCAAAAAAGAAGATTTTCGAATAGGAGCTATCCGCAACGGTTTGAACTATTCCTTTTCCAGATTCAAGAGAAAGACTGTCTTTGATGAAATAAACCGTTAGGGCTACCGAGACAAGCATGAAAGCGGTTTGAAGAGTGTCCGTCCAAACAATCGTTTTAATGCCTCCTCGGTTCGTGTAAATCCAAATGAGAGCAATGCAAATAGCAACTGTGAATTCAAAAGGGATACCCCATTTTTCAAATAAGATGAATTGCAAAACTTCAGCAACCAACATGAGGCGAACAGAAGCGCCGATGACTCTTGAAAGTAGAAAGAAAATAGCCCCAGTTTTATGGCTGTAAAATCCAAAGCGGTCATTGAGGTATTCATAGATCGATATCACCTTCATTCTGTAGTAAATAGGCATCAATACATAGGCAATTATAAGGTAGCCTACGAAATAACCTAAAACGGCCTGCATATAGCTGAATTGGTTGGCGTCATTACCCACCCATCCTGGAACTGAGATAAAAGTAACTCCGCTTAGTGATGCGCCAATCATTCCAAAGGCAACAAGATACCATGGCGATTGTCTATCCCCAACAAAAAAAGCTTCGTTACCATCATTTTTTCCTGTAATTCTAGAAATTAGATATAGGACACCAAAGTACACGATAAGAACCGTTATGATTATTGTTGAATTCATATTTAAGAATTACCTGTGTAAATTTAAGGATTCAAATGTATCCTTATAGTTGTTTTAACGTTAATCTTTATTAACTAAGTATATATTTGTAAAAAACAGCATAATGAAAGCTTTAATTTTTCTGTCCCTGATATTGATTACATGCGGATCAATTGTTCTAATTGTATTTCGTTTTCTCAAAAAACAAAACTCGCGAGAGGTTCTAAACCTTAATTTAGAATTGCGAAAACAGCGACAAGAGTTTTTTCTACCGAGTCGGTTAGATGCTTATCAGCGGTCTGTCTTGTTAATGGAAAGAATACACCCGAACAGTCTTATAATGAGAACGCACAACCCTTCATTAAATGCCAAGCTTTATCAAGTAGAGCTTACAAAGTCAGTCAGAAATGAATTTGAGCACAATGTGACGCAACAAATTTTTATTACTCCCCTCACTTGGGGTATTATGAAATCTTCAAAGGAAGAAGTGATTAAACTCATCCATATTGCAGGTAGTCAAATGGAAGAGAGTGCCACGAGTATTCAGCTTTCAGAAAAAATAATGGAAATTGTAGCTCAGCTAGAACAGTTTCCTACTGAAATTGCCGTAGACGCTCTAAAAAAAGAATTTCAGGAATTAATTTAATAGCTCAATAACTCCGGCAGCTCCTTGTCCTGTGCCTACGCACATGGTTACCATTCCGTATCTGCCATTAGTTCGTCGAAGCTCGTTGATCAGCTGAACGGAAAGTTTTCCGCCTGTACATCCAAGGGGGTGACCTAGTGCAATTGCACCTCCATTTACATTAACGATGTCTGGGTTTAAACCAGTTTCTCTTAATACAGCAACAGATTGTGACGCAAAAGCTTCATTTAACTCGACCAAAGACAAGTCATTCATTTTTAAGCCTGCCATGTCCAAGGCTTTGGGAATCGCTTTTACAGGACCTATTCCCATTATCCTAGGTTCAACACCTACTGTTGCATATGAAACCAGTCTAGCTATTGGTTCTATATTAAGTTCTTTCATCATTTTCTCAGACATTACCATAACAAAGGCTGCTCCGTCGGAAGTTTGAGAAGAATTTCCTGCAGTTACAGATCCTCCTTGTGCAAAAACGGGTCTGAGTGAGTTTAGTTTTTCAATTTTACTTGGTCTTGGGCCCTCGTCAGTATCTACTGTGTAGTTTTTCACTTGTCTTTTTTCATTCTCATCCAAAAAAATGTGTTCCACGTCAATAGGCACAATCTGGTCCTTAAACCTTCCTTCTTTGATGGCTTTGATGGCTTTTTCATGAGACTGAAGTGCAAATAAGTCTTGTTCTTCTCTGCTCACCTTAAATTCTTTTGCAACCGCCTCCGCAGTAAGTCCCATTCCCCAGTACCAATTTGGATTTTCCTTACCCACTTTTGCATTGGGAACAATTCTCCATCCACCCATCGCCATAACTGACATGGATTCTGCACCTCCTGCAATTATGCAATCAGCCATACCTGCTTCAATTTTTGCTTGGGCAATGGCAATGGTTTCTAGACCCGATGCACAATACCTGTTAACAGTCATGCCAGGGACTTTATCTGTATCTAATCCCATTAGAGACAGCATTCTACCCATGTTTAAGCCTTGTTCGGCTTCCGGTGTAGCATTGCCAACAATAACATCGTCAATTCGTTCCTTGTCGAGATTTGGAAGACTTTTTACCAGGTGCTTTATAACTGATGCTCCAATATCATCTGGTCTGTAAAAACGAAATCCGCCTTTCCCGGCTTTTCCAACGGCAGATCTAAAGCCGGCTACAATGTATGCTGTATTACTCATTTTGATTGGGTTGTAAAGTTCTTTTTTTATTGTCATTCAAAAATACTAAAAATTATTATGCATGCATAATTCTATTTGATATTTTATAGATTCTTTCTATTCATTTTTGCACGAATAAACTCAATTACCATTGGCAATAATGAAAGTCCAATAATTCCAAATATGACGATTTCAAAATTGTTTTGAACGATGGGGAGCGCGCCAAAAAAGAACCCTAACAGAGTTAAAGCAAAAACCCATGTAATACCCCCTAAAACACTGTATTTCAAGAATATATAATAATTCATTTTGCCGACGCCAGCTACAAACGGTGCAAATGTTCGAACTATAGGTACATATCTAGCGAGAATAATGGTTTTCGGTCCGTGTTTGTCATAAAATGATTGGGTTTTATCTATGTAGGATTGTTTTACAATTTGTCGTCCCTTGATTTTCCATTGCATCACTTTTAAGCCAATGTTCCTTCCGATATAATAATTCAAATTATCTCCGATAAGTGCCGCGCAGATCAGCAAAGGAATAACAATAAAAATATTGAGTTCTGCCGTTTGGCCATTGTGAACAACCCCTGCACAAAAAGTACCTGCAGCAAATAAAAGAGAATCTCCTGGCAATAGGGGCATAACAACCAATCCAGTTTCTACAAATACGATTAAAAATAAGATCAGATAAATCCAGTAGCCATATTCCAAAATCATTGTATACAGATACGAATCTAGATGAAGAATAAAATCTATGAGTTGATTGATGATATCCATTTATTCTATATTTAAAGTGGGGTCTACTCTTTCTTTCCAAGCTTTAATACCACCTTCCACAATCCAAACCTCTTTAAATTGGGTTTCGCATTCAAGAAGATTAGCGACAGCTTCAGCACGTTTTCCTGATCGACATAAAATCACGATTTGATTTTTCGCGTCAAGTTCTTTGTGCTTTTCTATAATTTCAGACATAGGGATATGACGGCTGCCAATGTTGCATTGGTTGTACTCATAAAGCTCTCTGATATCAATAATTTCAAGGTTTTCGCCTTTTGCTATTCTATCTTTACATTCCTTTGGACAAATGGTTTTCATCTTCATTTTTTTGTAAAGATAAAATTATGAAAGAAATTACTACATCACTATTATAAAATCAGACCTTGAAATGAGGTATTGGCGACTTATTCTATTGTAAACACCTTTTTTGTGCTTCCGTCGCTGTAAACATAAATTAATGCAGTATTTGGCTTGTAAGACGTGTTTCTACCTAATTGATCTACTATTTTTATCAATGTTTTTTCTTCGTATGTGATTTCATTGATTTCAAGCTGGGGAGCCCAAACATTCTCTAGTATTTGATTTACTTCATTGATATCATGTCCTTTGTATGCTAAATATTCTTCTGGATGTTCAGAGTTGCCGGGAAGGAAAAGGAGTAACCATGGAAAACCTACGGATCCGTCAGTAGAGTAGGCATCTGCATATTCAAACAGAATATCTTCAATATCCGTGAATACTGGGTAGGTAATCCCATGTGCTAGCGACCACGTTTGTTGGTCATGACAATCACTAATGTTGAATGAGTTGTCTTGATAGAGAAAGCCAAAAACCATTAAGTGGTTGTTTCCTGAATCAAAATTCTGCCATGTTTGTTCTGTTGCAGGGGCGATGATGTTACATGGAGTGCACCACATGGCTGAGAAATCCATTAAAACGGCATTTCCTCTATTGAGTTCTGTTCTCATGTTGTACTCTGTTCCATCGCATGTTGATTTTGTCCAATCAGGAATCTGTGAATTACTGATTAATGCGATAGAAAGTAGTATTGAAGTGATTGTGAATTTCATATTCTATTTTTTTATATGATGCGTCTTTTCTTAAAGATTCTCTTATTCTGAAACGTATATTTTCTTTGTGCTTCCATCATTATAAACATATATCAATGGTGTATTTGGTTTAAATTCGGTTGTTCTTCCAAGTTGGTCGATGATCTTTACCAATTTTAATTCTTGTTTATTATTAATGAAAATTCCAACATTCTGTAACCAATCATCATGCAATATATGATTGACCTCATTGATACTGTTTCCACTGTATGCGAGTGTGCTGTTTGATGGATTTTCTTCGTTAGGAAAAAACAATAGTAACCAAGGAAGATTAACCGCACCACTTGTTGTGTATTTGTTGATGTAGTTTGTTAACACATCTTCAACATTAATAAATGTAGGGTAGGTGATGTTGTTTTCTGAAATCCAAGAGTAATAATCATCACAATCAGAGTTGTTAAAATCTTGGTCTTGATTTAGGAATCCAAAAACTTTTACGTTTTCGCCCATCATATTCTGCCAAAGAACTTCTGTTTCGTTTGCAGTTTGAGAACTTGCCGGGTTCCATTGGTTTGAGAAGCTAAGCAATACTGCTTTTCCTTTGGAAAGCTCTGAATACATCGTGTAAGCATCAGCATCACACGTGTATTGTGTCCAATTTGGAACCTGTGCGGTAAGTGTAAAAGTTAAGCTGGTAAATAGGGCAAAAATGGTACTTTTCATATCCTTAAGTTTAAATTTCAAGGCGCAAAAGTACTCATTCTTTTAGATTGGATATCAAGTAATTTGAATTACTTAACATTAAAATAACATTGGGGAGGCTATGCTACATCAATAAGTATTTTAGAAAGGGTATGTAATGGCTTTATTTAGTGTGGTTTTTAGCCCCTTGACCCAAGGCATTCCTATTTGTTTTGCTTCTGAAGATTCTTGTGTTTTATTGTCATAAACGATTTGATATTTTTCATCATTTAGAACGAGGAGTTTTTTATTTTCATTGTTTAGTATTGTGATTTTTTTGTTTTGTATTGTGTAAGTCATGTTCTTGTCTTTGATAGAAATTTTCGAAATAATACCAGGGTAGCATTTTTCATAGGATTCAAGGATTCTATGGTATTTGTATTCATTCTTTTTTAGATCATCGTAAAAAAAATAAATTTGATTGCTAGAGTGAATGGCAAAACACAGTTTATTGCTATTGAATAATATTAAATGTTTTTCATTTAAGTTGTTGTATCTGTGAGATGACATGGCAATTAGTATAATTGTACCAAGCATATAAATATAGATCTGACGGGTTTGATATAGGTAGGCAATCAATATTAAAACGATCAAAACATATAACCCGAATAGTTCATATTCATTAAGCTGAAATCCCTTTGAAACTGAACCGGGTAATTGTTCAATCCAACCAATGAAGTAAGCCAATAGGTATAATAATGATGAAAGAACAAAGCCAATACCAACAGACAAAATAGGGGACCAAGAAAATATAAATAAACTGGCTCCAAGTGATATCAGTACACCTGACAAAATTATGATTACGAGGTTGGTAAGTGCGAAGTAATTGGGGAATTGATGAAAATAGTATAGGCAAAATGGAATTGTAAAAATTTGTGCAGAAAGTCCGAGTGCTGTTCCATTCCATAGATAACGCAATATTTTATTCTTGAAATGGTAAAATTCCTGAATTTTAGTGTAGGTAAGAAGTATACCGAACATGGCCAAGTAGGATAGCTGAAATCCGATATCGAATAAATACCAAGGGTTTAAAATCAATAAAATGAATGCAGAAAAACTTAATAAATTCAATTGGTTGTTTTGTGCACTAAAAACGGATCCCAAAGTAATTAAACTGAACATGAAAACAGATCTTACTACGCTAGGTGGAAAACCGATGAGGTATGCGTAAAACCAAATGAAAAGGAGGATTAAAATGGTTGCCTGATATCTTGATATAAATTTTGAAAAAACACGAAATACATAGAGCATTACAAATATCATAAGACCAATATGGAGCCCTGATATTGCTAAAAAATGCATAGCTCCGGCAGCACTAAATGCTCTTGTTGTTTCAGATGTTAGCTCTGATTTATCCCCGAGAAATAAGGCTTTTGCCAATCCTACTTGTGATTTAGGCAAATTATTTTGTAAAATATCAACTAGGTGTTTTTCAATGGTGTTTTTATAGCTAGGAGGTTCATTGCTCAAGATTGAAAAATCGTTTTGATCAAAGAAGCTTAAGAGTTTAGTGTTTTTTGTCCTCCAATACAGTGATGCATCAAATTCGCCAGGATTTCCTCTGTTCTTTATTTTGGATATTTTACTTGAAAGAAGAAGCACATCTCCTTCACTAATTAATTTATTTGTGTTACTATCCGTATAGTAGAGTAATTTTTGTGAAACATCTATGGTTTTATTGTCATGAGTATAAAAATATTGAATTTCGGCAAGTCCTTTGTTCCAGCTTTTTCTTGTATTTGTTTTTTCTAGAATTTTGATTTGAAAATAAGTCTCGTTTTCAGGGATTTCAATGTTATTATTCACAGTTTTTAGATGCATGCTGAAATAACCGAGTTGTAAAAAAAGTAAAAAAGCAAAGGGGTAAAATCGAAATATTTTGAGGTAATACATAACAACTGATAAAGCCAATAAAATGACATTATATATCAGCCACGAATATGAATCTATATCAATAAAATGAATAAATATTCCAATACAAAACGGTACGAGTAAATACAAAAACGGCACCTGGTAAAAGGCGAGCGGAGTCGGGCGATTATCGATAGAATTGTTTGCGATTAGGTTTTTCCTTTAAATTACTAAAATCTCTTTGAGTTTTGGCTTGGATACCATCCGTTAAGAAAGAGTTTCGACCTTTAATTGATTATTTTGTCATTTATAGTTGATTTTGAGCTAAATTTGACAAACTATTAAACAACATTATTTCTTTCAATGAAAACAATATTTCTATTCGGATGTATTCTTTTTTCCGCCAATCTGTGGGGGCAGCAATTGACGTATGTGCCGGATGAGCATTTTGAGCAGGAGTTGATTGATATGGGATATGATGATGTTTTAGATGGTTATGTACTAACCTCAAATGTCGATACGATAGAAATTCTTAATTTGGCATTCAGAGGTATTTCTGATTTAACTGGAATAGAAGATTTTGTTGAATTGACGTTTTTGGATTGCCAGTCCAATTACCTCACTGAAATTGATTTGAGTCAGAACACGAATCTAATTAAATTTCAGTGTTTTGGGAATCAGCTTATTGAGCTCGATATAAGTCATAACACGAATTTGTCAGAATTGTATTGCTCAAGTAATCAGCTTACCAGTCTCGATGTGAGTCAGAATCCAGATTTGTTTATTTTGCATTGTGCTTATAATGCAATCGAAAACATCAATGTGAGTCAAAACCCTGATTTAGTTGTTCTATATGCCCCAGGAAATGTACTTAACAATCTTTATACGAATGGAGCAGTTTCCCTAAACCATTTAGACTGTTCATTTTGTTCACTTACCAGATTAGATGTGAGTAGTAATGTGAATTTAACAGAATTAGATTGTCAATTTAACCAACTCACCTGTTTAAATGTAGCCAACGGTAATAATGATAATTTCAATTATTTATGGCCGGGAAGCAATCCAAATTTGACCTGTATTGAAGTTGATGATGTTGATTGGTGCATTGCCAATTGGAATAATTTCGACCCTCAGTATTCTTTTAGTGATTATTGTAATAATGGTTGTTCTTCTTCAATAACAGGTTTAAATGATTATACAGGCACTCCCAAAACCCTCATTAAAATCCTCGACCTAATGGGTAGAGAAACCACTTTTAAGCCCAATACGCCTTTGATCTATGTCTATGATGACGGAAGTATAGAGAAGGTGTTTACCATTGAGTAATCATTCGTTTTTAACTTTCATCAATGCTTCTAGAGCAGCACTGACATGTTCTTCTTTTATGATAATAGTAAGCTCATGAGTGGTTGAGATGACCTCAGTGATGTTAATGCCTCTCCAGGTAATAATCCCTAACAAATGATGATACAATCCGGTGACCTCAGTATTTAGCTTCGGGAGCTGTATGGTAATACTTGCCAGATTTTCCTGTCGCGATTGATAGGGGATAGTCCCCAGTGATTTTTCAAATAGATTTTTGAGATTTTCACTGATGATTACTGTAGTTTCATGAATACCTTTACATAACGTGTGAAATCCCTTGGTATTTGTGAGCTGTTTCAAGCTGAATTTAGAGGATGTTTTTTCAAATTCCGGAGTGTTTTGAAAGCTGTAGTCAATCAAACCAGATTTCACGGTAAGATCACCAATATTTTTGAGCTGTTTCTTGAGTGGTCGTGCTTTATTTAGCTGATCGATTTCCATGCGCTTAATAGTCATAATAATGGCATTTACGTTGAGCTTTTTTCCAACTTTTCTGGATAGTTGAGGTTCAATCTGTCGCGCTAAGGCGGAGATGTTGATTAAACCATTCTTTATGTTTTCGAGGATGAAGGGTTCTTTTTTTAAAATTTCATCAATATGGTTTTTTATCGTAATCATGTTAAATATTTAACAAATAGTTAAAAAAAAGACAAATTTATTATAATTATTTCATTTGTTCTATGGTCGAAGTAGTTTCGCCAATAAAAGCGATGAAGACACCTTATTATTTTTATGATCTCGATTTATTGGAACGTACGCTCAAAATACTTCGTGAAGAAGCCAAAAACAAACATGTGCATTATGCCATAAAAGCCAACACGGATAAAAGAATTTGTAGAATGATTTCTAATTATGGATATGGTGCAGACTGTGTGAGCGGTAATGAAATTTTGCATGCTTTAAGATGTGGATTTCATCCTTCAAAAATTGTATTCTCAGGTGTGGGCAAAACAGACGAGGAAATTCTAATCGGACTCAAACACAACATTGCCTGCTTTAATATTGAATCAGCTGAGGAAGTTCAGGTCATCAATAGACTGGCAAAAAAAATGAATAGAGAGGCGAATGTTGCCATTCGGGTAAACCCAAATATCAGTGCCGAAACCCACGAATACATTACCACTGGAACACATGAAAACAAATTTGGGATTTCCTGTGAACATCTCATGGGAGTTATTCAATTAATCGAAGACGGTAAATACATCAATTTGACAGGGCTCCATTTTCATATTGGAAGTCAGATTTTGAATATGGATAATTTTAAGAATCTCACCCAAAAGGTCAATATTATTCTCTCTGAGCTTTACGATGAAGGGGTGGATATCAAACACATTAATGTCGGAGGAGGCTTAGGTATAGATTATGACAATCCATTTGACGGTTCAATTCCTGATTTTAAATCCTATTTTGAAGTATTCAACAATCACCTTAATTTCAAGCTTTTTAATGAACTTCACTTTGAGCTTGGAAGATCCATTGTGGGCCAATGCGGCGAGCTGCACACTAAAGTGCTCTTTGTAAAGCAAGGAGTTGCGAAACAATTTGCGATTGTGGATGCCGGTATGACAGATCTTTTAAGACCAGCTTTATATCAGGCGCAGCATCGAATCGTTAAAAAAAATCCTTCAGGTGAAGAGAAATACCGTTATGACATTGTAGGGCCTATATGTGAATCAAGTGATGTGTTTCGAATTGACTACCCTTTGGAAAAGCTTAAAAGAGGAGAGGAGCTCATCATTAAATCTGCAGGAGCATATGGTGAGGTGATGGTCAGTGAATACAATCTGAGAGCTAAGCCTAATGTATATTACAGAGAGGCAAGGTCGTCATTAGAATTTGCCATAGATCAAGAATACATCATGAATTGATTTTTTAATTTTCTATATTTACTCAAAATACGCTTATGAGAATCTTGCTTTTATTCCTGTTGATTGGTCTTTATTCATTTGGTCAAAATGATCAAATTAGAGTTATCGAATCACCGCTTGAACCTATTGTTGAATTTCCAGACCAGGAAGCTACTTTTCCATGTCATACCTTCTATAATTACGATACTTTAGGTAATGTAACAAGCACATATGAAAGATGCGGACCAAGTGGTATGATGACATTTATCAGTCAAAATGTAGTTTATCCTCAGACATCCATTGAAATGAACCAGCAGGGAAGGGTATTTCTTTCTTTTGTTGTTGAGAAAGATGGTTCAATTTCTAATGTCAGAGTTGAAAGAGGGGTAAGTATTGATCTTGATAGAGAAGCGAAAAGAGTAGTGAATAAAATGCCAAATTGGAGCCCCGCAAAATCGGGAGGTAAATTGGTTCGATGTAGGGCACGCTTGCCGATAAACTTTCAGCTGAATTAAGCTATTCGCAATAGTCACTGGGTGCTTTGGTGTATTGACTTCCATTTAGATAATAATGTCCACTTTCCTTGCGGCTAATTTCCTGATATTCAACTACTCCTTCTGAGTACATACACTTAAGCATTGGTTTATTATTAATCGTTGTAATTACCCATTGTCCTTGAAGGCTTTCCTTGCCTTTTTCCATGTTTGCATCTAGACCGCTTCCTGAAGATGATGAAGATGATGAATAATCGTATCTAAATGTGCCATCACTACAGAAAGTATAGATGGTTGAGCTATTCGTGGAAACGCTTACGTAAAAACTTCCGTCAGGAGAAGAATCACTGGATGAATGTGATTCGCGATCAATCAATTTCTGTCCATTGAGCTTTGATTTCCAATTCTGAGGATCAGAAGGTTTAATGTATGACAGACTTTGGGCTATTTTTTTAATGACTTCTTTTTGTTTTGAATTATCTGCAGATGCTTGATTTAGGGTCATAATTGAAACGCCTTTACAGTAATTGTTATTATTCAGTATACTTATAACCTCGCAGTTTATCTGAGTGCCCTCCGTAAATCCGCTATAGCTAATGGTTACAGTATTTTCATCAATAGAACGTGAACTTGTTTGAGCGAAAAGCTCTAGACCATCTTCTTTATAGCCAGCATCTAGAAGCTCCTTGAGTTTATCAATTGTTTGGCATCCGTGCTCAACAATGAAAATTGCCCCTGGAATCTTTTCATGGCCTAACATACTCGTTCCATAATCATCATTGATTAGTTTCCAATCTTCTGCCATAAAGATTATGGGTATTCCCAATGGTTTAATTTGAGCATTGGATTGAAATACGATAAAAGTGGAGAGCAATAAAATAATTAGAGGTTTCATTGAAGTATAGATTTATTTAACAATTGAAGATACTAAAATTTAAATAGGTATATTTTTGTCAAACTACTCATTGATATGAAAATTTTTTTAAGCTATACTGGACGTATTTTAGCGATTGGATCAGGTCTATTATTGGCATGGGGTTTTAATGAGCTCTACGGCAAATATTCTAGTCCAATTGAGACACTTACTCACGTTCCTTACGGAAGATTGTACGTGGCGACTCTTATTGTTGGTGTTTTAATGGTAATGCGATCCAATCGCATGCCATACTAATTTCGTGATCATTATCAATGGGTTGTTCTTTATATCACCCTTTAAGTTATATTCTATATATTCGTTATTCATAAATTAAAATAAAATTATGAGGATATTATCATTTTTATTGATTCTACCTTCATTTATCTCTTGTGGTGGAGGTGATTCTTCTAATGAGGCAAAAACAGAAATTGTAGATTCGCCAGAATTATTTATATATGAAGGAGAATTTTTCAATGCTCCAAAATGTGAAGATGTTGAAGGGCTTGAGATGAAATGGTTGAACCCAGGGAAATTTCCTGAAGATACAGTTTGTGTTGTTAAGGAATGTTATCCAAACGGACAACTTAAATCCAAGGCTAGGTTATCTAATAAAAGTTTTGATGGAGAACATTATATCTACACTGACAAAGGTACTTTACAAATCATAGTTCTTTATGTTGAAGGAAAGCAAGTGAATACAAAATATTTCAGAGAAGATCAAACAATGTTTTCTCAAGAAGTAAACAAGAATGGTGTTATAGATTTGACGAGAATGACTTATGGTTTAAAGGGAGAGCTTCGTAAAACCGAAGTCATCGTAAATAGAAGTGTAGTATCTTGCGAAGGTCCAGATTGCCGATAGAGAACACCTTAGGCTTTATGCTTAAATTCTATTATTAAAATTCTAGATTTAATATTGTTAGGCAATTTTAAAATTTAAATTTTATATTCAAGTGCAACTCTATTTATTCCAAATTCGTCTAAAATTCAAATATTCTCTATGAAAGCAGCTCATTTATTATTCTTATTTCTTTTTTTATCTTCCTATGCAATGACACAAAAGAAGGCGCCTAAATGTGATAAAGTGGATGCCTTGAGTGTCAATTATATTGATGAAGTACCAGATAGTTATACAGGTGCAATAAAAGTTTGCTATGAAACTGGAGAGCTTAGCTCGCTTTTGACTCTTCATGAAGGTCTTTCGGATGGTTTGTCTAAACAATGGTTTAAAAATGGGCAGAGGAGGGTAGAAGAATCTTTTAAAAAAGGAGTTTTAGACGGGAAGAGTAAAAGCTGGTACGAATCAGGGAATAAACAAGCCGAAACAGTTTACCTTGAGGGTAAGGCTGAGGGTCTTTCTCAAATATGGTATGATTCGGGTCAATTACAGAAAGAATTGATTTTTAAAGAAGGATTACCGAATGGAAGAATTACTTTTTACTTTGAGAATGGGCAAATTGAATATACTGTTATGCTTATTGGTGGCATTGAACAAGGGATTGCCAAGTCCTTTTATGAAGATGGTAGCCGAAGTATTGAGGTGACTTATGATAAAGGTTTCGCGATTGGAACAAGTCAGGAATGGTATCCTAGCGGAAACATGAAGATTGAAATTGAATATCTTGACGGGCAGCCCTCCGGTTACCGTTGTTATGCTGAAGATGGCACGTTGATCCCTTGTGAGGGAGACGAATAATCAGCTCGCTTTAAATGGAGAATTGTCTTGGTGAAGCTTTATTGATTTACGTGCCACCCGAACTCCAAAAATAATACAAGCTAAAAAACCAAGCCATTGAATTTCTGCAGAAATTCCAGGATTCATAATTACAAAATCATAAACACCGTGTAGGATAGAAGCGTAAAAGAGCCCGATCAATGCATAGTTCTTTTTATTGTAAAACTTCTGAATTCCCATGTAATACCCCATGATAATTGCAAATATGGCATGCATCGGTACAGCCGTAAACATTCTTGTCCATGCCACAGCTTGTCCTCCTTCATATACATAAAGTATGTTTTCAATAGTTGCAAATCCCATAGATACCATTACGCAGTATACAATACCATCAAAGGGCTCGTTAAAATCTTCTTTTTTATAGGTGTAGTACCTGACGAAAATAAATTTACTATATTCTTCTATGAGCCCTATTCCAACCACGCAAGAAACGAGAGAAAAATAAAAGGAACTGCTTCTGGGGTTGAAGTCAAAAAAGTAATTTCCAATTAGTGATAGGACCGTTGTTGGAATAACACTTAGGACTCCCAAAACAAAACTAATAACAAGTAATTTTAATGGTTCTTTTTCGTGTTTGTCCTTAAAATAAATATACATTGAAATGGCAATTCCTGGAGCAATAGCGAGTGCAAAAAGTGATAATGACATGTTAAAAGTCTTAAATGAATCTTAATTTACTCATTTTTCTGAATCCATCTCCCATTGATATGAATGAGCTCCTCATTTTGTGCGTCATTCACAAATTTATTAATACTCTTTTCAGGCATCCCCGTGAGATTCATCAGCCATGATATAGTGGTTTTTTTACGGCATAATTCCAATAGTTTTTTCTCTGAGTTTTTGTGGTTCTGGTTTTTCTGAACACAATGATTGCAAGTTCCACAATCTGTGGTAACTTGATCAAAATACTTAAGAACAAATTTGGCATTGCATTCTCGTCCTGTAAGGAGCTGTACAACAGCTTTATTTTGTTTTATTTGGTTTCTTTTTCGTTTGCCATAAATTTCTGGATGCATTATAAATGCGTCATTTGGTGGCCTTTCTAATAAAAAAGATATACTTGGTTGTTTGGAGTATGGGATGTAATCAATAATGCCAAGTTTTTGAAGGTTGCCAAGTTTTTCGTGAAGTGTTTTTTTATCTGTTTTAAGGAATGCTGAAATTTGATTGAGATCAATCTTTTTGTAGTTCTCAAAAATGCCTGGTAGTTTTCGGATCAAATACTGGGTGAGTGGTTTAAGCTTTTCATGATGAACCTCAAAATCATATAAGGTGGTCATTTCAACCATAATTTTAACTCTTGTGGGATTATAGAATCCATCCGATACTGAAATCATCCCATTTAATTCAAGGAGTTTAAGGCTGTTAAAAACAACAAGCGCATCTAATTTACTCGCTTCACATAGACTTTTTAACTCAAGCTCATGAACCTCATCTTTACCTGAACCATAGGCGATTTTTAATTTGGAGCACATTGTCGTGTATACTTTTTTCACCATTTCGGCAGGCGGGAATTTTATAACTGGATTTTTTTCTAGTCGATCTAAATCTTCTTGATTAAAAAAAGCCAATGCTATGGCATTTTTTTGATCTCTCCCTGCGCGACCCGCTTCTTGAAAATAAGCCTCAATAGAATCACTTATTTCATAATGAATAACAAATCGAACATCGGACTTGTCGATCCCCATTCCAAATGCGTTTGTAGCAATCATTATTTTTGTAGAACCCGACATCCAGCTCACCATAGACTTTTCTCTTTCTTCTTTTGACATACCACCGTGATATGCGCCACATGATAATTTTTCTCGATAAAGTAGCTTTGTTAGTTCTTTGACTGATTTTCTTGTCTGACAATATACAATTCCAGTACTGTTTTTTACTGATGAGCAAAACTCTATAATTCGACTGGATTTTGCTTCAGAATGATAGATTCTGTAGGCGATATTCTCTCTTGTGAAAGGGGCTTCGTGAGTAGCCAATTTTCTAAACTCTAGTTGCTGAATAATGTCGGTTTTTGTTTGATTCGTTGCCGTTGCGGTAAATGCAGCGATTGGGACATTTGGCTTATGTGTTCTTAATTCGTTGATTTTTTTGTAGGCTGGTCTAAAATCATGACCCCATTGAGAAATGCAATGGGCTTCATCAACTACAATCAAGGCGATGTTCATGAGCTTGAAACGCTCGATGAATATTCGAGTTTGTATTCTTTCTGGTGATACATAAAGGAATTTATAATCTCCAAATCTAACGTTATCCAGGGCAGTATCAATTTCTCTATAACTTAAACCACTATATATGCACGTAGCTTTAATTCCTTTTTCGTTTAATTGTTTTACCTGATCTTGCATCAATGAGATCAGTGGTGAGATTACTATGGTAAGTCCATCCTTAACGAGTCCGGGAAGTTGGTAGCATAATGATTTTCCTCCTCCCGTTGGTAGTAATGCAAAAACATCTTGACCCTTAAGTATATCATTGACGATATCTTCTTGATTGGGTCGAAACGTTTCAAAACCCCAATATTTTTTTAATATATTCTTAATTGTATCCATTGATAATTAAAGGATTGTCTAAGTCATTCAATATTTGTACTGTTTTTCTCTTGAAAATCAATGAATAAACACTATCTTTGCAAGCCTTAAAACTCAATTTAATGTCTACCGAAACATATACATTTCCTATAACAAAGACCTCTCATTCAAAGTTAAGTTATTTTGATTGGGACCATCTACATTTTGGGAAGGATTTTTCTGACCACATGTTTATGATGGAGTATAAAGACGGAAAATGGGAGCAAGGGAAGATCATTCCTTTCGATAATATTCCAATGCATCCCGCAATGTCTGCGATACATTACGGTCAATCTATTTTTGAAGGGATGAAAGCCCATCGCACAAGTAGCGATGATATTTTGATTTTTCGACCAGATATGAACGCCAAACGTTTTGTTGAATCGGCAGAAAGAATGTGCATGCCTGCAGTTAATGAAGAGTTGTTTGTGGAGGCTATACGTCAATTGGTGAAATTAGACTCTGAATGGGTTACAAAAAGAAGAGGACATTCATTGTACATTAGACCGTACATGTTTGCAACTGATGAGCTCGTTGGTATACGACCTTCTGAAACATACAAGTTTATGATTATTACATCTCCAGTAGGGCAGTATTATGCTGATCCTTTGAATGTGAAAATCGAAACACATTATACACGTGCAGCATATGGCGGTGTAGGAAGAGCTAAGGCAGCAGGAAACTACGCGGCATCTTTATATCCTGCAATGCTCGGAAAGAAAGAAGGCTTTCATCAGTTGGTTTGGACAGATGCAAGTACCAATACCTATATTGAAGAATCGGGAACAATGAATATCATGTTTCAAATCGATGGTGTTCTAATTACGCCAGATGAAGACCATGATACCATACTCAGAGGAATAACAAAGCGATCTGTAATTGAAGTGGCAAAAAAATGGGGTGTAGAAATTGAGGAAAGAATGATTACAGTAAAAGAAGTGATTGATGCGGCTAAAAACGGCACACTTCAAGATGCCTTTGGTGCTGGCACTGCGGCAACTATAGCTCCAATAGCAATGATTGGTTTCGAGGGAGAGAAGTATCATCTACCACCAGTAGAAACCAGAGAATTGTCAAATAGAATCAAAACATTCTTAGCGGATTTAAAGACGGGACGTGTTGCCGATGAGTTTGGATGGAATTTAACCGTTTAGGTTTATTTCACATTCAGCTCAATGTAAACTGGCAAATGGTCAGAATAACCTCCAAGATACTTTGACCCTCCATAGGTTCTAAATGGCACTATATTTCCTTTGTAAGTAGACAGGAGTTCTTCAGGAGTATGTATGGTTCCATGCGTTGATACAGACCTCAATTTCCCCTTCTCCCATCCATTTGAGATGCATATGTGGTCAAGAATGTTCCATTCTCCTTTATAATTATGCGTTCCTCCAAATTTATTGGATGATGAGACGATTTTGGGATGAAGTTTCTCCATGATGAGCTGTACAGATTTATTGCTTGGATAATCGTTTAGGTCACCCATCAGAATTATTTTGGTGTTGGCATCAATATTTAGGAGCGAATCAATAAAATGTCGGGCACTGTTGGCCGCTTTCAATCTTTTTTCTTCGCTTTTTTCTGTGCCGCCTCTTCTACTGGGCCAGTGATTGGTCATGGCATAAAAAGATTCTTTTTTATAGATGAATTTTGCCCATACGATATCTCGAGAGGTCGCTTTTGTTTGCCCAGGAAGTGTATATCGTATAAAGCCTTGGTCTGCTACTTTTAGTTTTTTAGAATTATAAATCATTCCTACGTCAATCCCCCTAGCATCTTTACTATCATAGTGAACCGTCTTGTAGTATTTTAAGGCTTTGTTTTCTGAAATAATTTCATTTAAAACAGTTACATTTTCTATTTCGCATAAGCCAATAAGCATGGGGGTATTTAGCTCACAAAATACTTTATTGATGTGCTTTATCTTTTCAAGGAATTTATCAGAATTCCAAATCTTTTTCCCCGTAGGTAAAAATTCAGCATCATTATTTGGGCCATCAATGGTATCAAATAAATTTTCAACATTATAAAAAGCAATTCGTTCTGATTTCTGAGTCAAACAAGACATTGAAATCAACGCGAAAAATAGAAATAGATAAAGTCTGGACATATAAATAATTTTCGCACTAATATATTGTTTAAAAGCCAAATAAAGTATTCATATGTACCAAATTGATTGATCATTCTTATTATATAAAATATTCATACGTTTTTTATAGTCAATGCTTACGTTGTTTAAACCAAATCATTAATGATGAAAAAGTTAACCTTATTACTCATTATTTTTTCAATGAATGAACCTCTAGAAGCTCAAGTTTATATGCGAACTCATAAGAATTTCGGTGTTTATGGTCAACTCAACACTTCAGATTTTGATAAAAATGGTTCCTATTCTTTTCAAACAGGTATAACTCGACAATTTGGACGTTACGTATTGCCTGAATTTGGATATAGACAAATGATTCAAAAAGATAACACCCGTTTTATTGAATTGAATGAACCCATTCGAGAACATTTTTTAACCACAGCAATGATTTTTCGGGCACCTCTCGTGGTGATTAATGAACGTAAGAAGGGCAGATCATGTAGGGGAGAGGTGCTTGAAATTTTTTGTGGTCCAGAAGTGTTTTATCGGCTTAATGGAGCAGATGGTGTTAAGGAAAACCTATCTACTTCGATAAAAGGAGGATTAGGGATCTTTCATGTTAGAACAGGTCATTCTAAAAGGAGTAAAGCTTGGACAGTAAAGCTAGAGGCGTATTATAGACATCAGTTTGAAAATCCCATAAATGAATTTCACATTCCAAATGAATTTGGATTGCAAATTAGATTACTGCGATATAAAGTGTATGATTTTGTAAGGAATTAGAATTGTTCTAAAACGGATATTCTATCTTTTATTGGTGGGTGGGTAGCAAATAAACCACCAATTCCTCCAAGAAAATTTGATGAAGTATCATCAGGACCGTTGTCTATAAACATTTCTTTCACATCATCACTTTTTACTGAATCAATCTTTGAGTTTCCAGATATTTTTCGAAGAGCGTTGGCCAGTGCCAATGGGTTTCTTGTCATTTCGGCCGCACCTGCATCAGCCATGAATTCCCTTTTTCTACTTAGTGCAAATTTAAAAAGTAAAGAAATGAGATATGCTACGAGTGAAACGACGAGAATGACAATAATAAGCCCTCCGCCTCCTTTACCGTCTTTTCTTCGTGATCTTGTCATGCTTCCATAAAGAAGACTTCTGAATGCAATTTGTATGATTAATGAAAAGATACCTACGAATATGATGCTGATGACTAAAAGCTTTACGTCTTTGTTTCTGATGTGCATGAGCTCGTGTGCAATAACCCCTTCGAGTTCATCATCGTCAAGTTTGTTAATGATTCCTCTCGTTAGCGTAACGGAGTAATTTTTCTCATTTAGACCGCTTGCAAAGGCATTCAAGGCCTCTGTCTCTATGATTTTGAGTTTTGGCATTTTCATTCCCGCTGCCATGCAAAGATTCTCAGTCAGGTTATAAACCCGCATATTCTCTTTTCGTTCAAGTGTTTTGGATCCCGAAGCGTAATCAATCATTGCAGAATGTCCCCAATATGCAATCAAAAACCAGATCCCAGTGCCTATAAATACAAAAGGCATGGCTTCAATAAACATATCGTTGGCCATATGGGTATCAACGCCTCCTCCAGTTTCATTGTATGAGGCGAACATCAGTACTGCGTATACAGCACCAAGTAATACTCCGGGAAAACCAATTAATAAGAATATTGATTTTCTATTGTTGGAGGTGATTTGCTCCTGAAGACCGACGTACTTCATTCTTTCTTAGAATTTTACTTCTGGTGCTTTTTCTGCAGCAGCTCTCCCTTCTCCAAGATCAAACATCTGCTCTTCTTTGAAGCCAAACATGGAAGCAAAAAGTACATTTGGGAATTTTTGAACAGCAATATTTAACTCTTTGGTTGCTGAGTTAAAGAACCTCCTTACTGCAGCCAATTTGTTTTCAATATCTGAAAGCTCAGTTTGAAGCTGCATAAAATTACTACTTGCTTTTAGGTCAGGATAGGCTTCGACCTGAATACTGAAACCGCTAAGTGCTGCTGAAAGCTCTTTTTCTGCAGATATTTTATCATTTATGTTACTTGCACCCATGGCTTTGTTTCGTGCATTGGTAATAGACTCAAGAGTTCCTCTCTCGTGCTCCATGTATCCTTTTACGGCTCCGATAAGTTGTGGTACGAGATCGTGCCGTTGCTTCAATTGAACGTCAATATCAGCGAATGCGTTTTCGCGATTGTTTTTAAGTTTTACTAAGGTGTTATATATTGCAACAATCCATATAAGAACGATGGCGACAACTATAATTATAATAAAGGTGGTAGACATAGGTTTTATTTTTTTTTAAAGTTAAGATTTAATTAGTTACTTGTTTCATTCTTAACATAAATTAATCATTTCAGCTCTAATATGATTAATAATTAATCATTATTAATGATTATTAATTAATCATTATATTTATATTTGTATCCCAACGATTTGCAGTGCTTTTTATGATAACTATTAAAACAGTTCTATATGTCTGTATTGCGATCAATTGTCCACATGGATTTGGACACCTTTTTTGTTTCTTGTGAACGGCTTCTTGATAGTCGTTTGAATAATAAACCTATCCTAATTGGAGGAACAAGTGATCGGGGGGTGGTCGCTTCTTGCAGCTATGAAGCTAGGGAGTTTGGTATTCATTCTGCTATGCCTATGAGAATGGCGAAACAGCGCTGTCCGGAGGCCATTGTTATTAAAGGGAATTCTGGTACTTACAGCAAATACTCCAGAATGGTCACTGACATTATAAAGGAAGCTTCTCCGCTATATGAAAAGTCTTCTATCGATGAGTTTTATATTGATTTTACAGGAATGGATCGTTTTCATGGGGTGCTCAAGTACAGCTCTGAGCTTCGAAAACGAATAATTACTGAAACGGGGCTACCCATTTCTTTTGGTTTATCCCTTAACAAAACAGTATCTAAAATTGCAACAGGTGAAGCAAAACCGAATAATCAGATTGAAGTCACAAATGGCCATGAAAAATCTTTTTTAGCACCGCTTTCTGTTCGAAAAATACCCATGGTGGGTTTAAAGACCTATCAGTCTCTTTGCAGCTTGGGTATTCGTAAAATTGAACCCTTACAAAAGATGCCAGTTGAACTCATGGAACGTGCTATGGGGCAAAATGGTGTCGGTATATGGAAGAAAGCCAATGGGATCGATAGTTCGCCTGTTGTCCAATACAATGAACGCAAGTCGATCTCTACAGAGCGTACGTTTAATAAAGACACCATTGATGTGGTAAAGCTAAAGGGAATCCTTTCTGCAATGGCTGAAAATTTAGCTTTTCAATTGAGAAGAGGTGCGCGTTTAACGGGATGTGTTACGGTAAAAATAAGGTATTCAGATTTTCAGACACAAACACTTCAAAAGAAAATACCTTACACTGCAGCCGATCACGAGCTGATTCCTATGGTTATGGAGCTTTTTCACAGGGCGTTTAATCGCAGGCTATTGGTACGCTTAATAGGTGTGCGTTATAGTTCCTTGGTTTCTGGTAGCCATCAGTTGGATTTGTTTAGCGATGAAATCGATTACGCATCTCTTTACAAAGCAATGGACCAAATTAGAGTGAGATATGGTGATCGTGCTGTTATAAAAGCGATCGGTTTACAAGCAAAAACGATAGGGGGCTGGAATCCATTTAATGGTGAGCCCCCGGCTTTATTGGCCAATAGAAGATCTTAATACATCCAAATTCAATGAAGCTTCATTCGTGCTATAGTCTAAAATACGGAATACTCAGTCCTGAACAATTGGTGGAGTGGGGAGTAGAAGCTTGCTACGGTTCTATTTTTCTTGCTGACATCAATTCTACGGGAGCAGTATTGTCATTTGTTCAGGAGGCTCAAAAGAAGGGGGTAAAGGCTGTTGTAGGTGTAGAGCTTCGAAACGACATGCAGATCAAAGCTACGCTTATTGCAAGAAACAATCGAGGACTTCATGAAATCAATAGCTTTCTCTCTAGATATTTACACCACAAAAAAGAATTTCCTGACGATGTGCCACATTTGAGCAACTGTTATGTTTCCTATCCTTTCCCTGGTCCGTCAAGAGATTTAAATGAAAATGAATATATTGATATACAGTTGATTAACATTAATGACTTAAACTTAATAACTAATATAAGTAATGATAAGATAATTGTTCTCCAAGCCATGGCTTTCAGGAATAAGGTAGATCACAATACGCACAGGTTGTTGAGGTCGATTCATTACAACACCTTGCTTTCTCTTCTTGAGCCAACACAGCAGGCTCAAGAGCTTGATGTTTTCAGATCCAAAAGGGAGTTAGAAGATGATTATCGTGAGTTTTCGGATTGTCTGAACAGGACCTTTATGTTGTTTGAATCTTGTTTTGTTTCTTTTGATTTTAACGAAAATGCCGTCCCTCAAAACCCGACTACATTTACAGGTAGTGCGTCTGGAGACGAAATGCTATTGCGAAAGCTCTGTTTGGATGGCCTACCTTATCGCTACAATAGTCTTAATGATGAAATTGTTGAACGCATTGAAAAAGAGATTGACGTTATTGCCAAAAAGCAGTATCTGTCTTATTTTTTAATGACCTGGGATTTTACTTCTTACGCACGATCCAAGGACTATTTTTATGTTGGGAGAGGTAGCGGGGCCAATAGCATTGTGGCTTATTTACTTCGCATTACGAATGTAGATCCTCTTCAGCTTGATTTGTATTTTGAACGTTTTATAAATTTAGAACGCAGCACCCCTCCAGATTTTGATATTGATTTCTCTTGGCAAGAGAGAGACGAGATGATTCACTATATTTTTGATCGTTACCCTACAGCTACCTTGCTTTGTACATATAATACCTTTCAGTATCGAGCAACCATTCGTGAATTGGGAAAGGTTTTTGGTTTGCCCAAGGAAGAGCTTGACAAGCTTGTTCGGAAGGATGCAGCGCCAAAAGACGAGCTATCAAGTCTTGTTATGAGATATGCTACGCGTATTCAGGGTCTGCCATCTTATTTAAGCGTGCATTCTGGTGGTATCGTAATTAGTGAAAAACCAATCACCTGGTTTTCAGCAACCTTTCTTCCTCCAAAAGGTTTCCCAACGACTCAGTTCTCTATGATTGAGGCAGAAGATGTCGGACTTTTTAAGTTTGATGTATTGAGTCAACGCGGTTTGGCTAAGATTCATGATTGTATACAGCTTGTTCATCAAAATCAGCCAGAAAATCCTCCACATAACATCAATGATATCGATTTTTTTAAACGAGATAAAAAAATTGAAGAGCTACTGATTGAAGCCAAAGCTATAGGCTGCTTTTATGTAGAATCTCCAGCGATGCGTATGTTAATGACAAAGCTCAAGGTAAAAGAATATTTAGAATTGGTTGCGGCAAGTTCTGTCATTCGGCCAGGAGTGTCTCAGTCAGGAATGATGCGTACTTATATAAGGCGTCATCGTAATCCCGAAGAACGCAAAAAAGCACATCCCTTACTACTTAAGATTATGCCTGATACTTATGGTGTTATGGTTTATCAGGAGGATGTAATAAAAGTGGCTCACTATTTTGCCGACCTGAGTCTATCCGAGGCGGATGTATTAAGAAGGGGAATGTCAGGAAAATACAGGTCTCGCGTTGAATTTTTAGTTGTAAAAGAAAAGTTTTTTTTCAATTGCAAAAAACGTGGTCATGACAATGGTCTTACGACGGAAGTTTGGAATCAAATTGAAAGTTTTGCGGGCTATGCTTTTGCTAAGGGGCACTCAGCTTCATATGCGGTAGAAAGCTATCAGAGCTTGTATCTAAAAGCATATTATCCTTTAGAATATATGACTGCGGGTATCAATAACTTTGGCGGGTATTATCGAACTGAGTTTTATATTCAAGAAGCGAGGAGGATGGGTGCTGTTGTTGAGGCACCATGTATCAATAAGGGAGGCTATCAATCAGTAATTACAGGCAAAAAACTTACCCTAGGCTTTAATTTGGTTCGGGGTATTGAGCGCAAAACCGTAAACCAATTACTCGCTATTAGAAATTCCTACGGGCACTTTAATACTTTCGAGGAACTTATTGAGGCAACGAGCATCCCTTTTGAGCAGCTTGTTCTTCTGATCCGTATAAATGCATTAAGAGGGCTTGATCCTGATCGAAAGAAGTTGTTATGGAAAGCCCATTTCTTTGATAAAAAAAGGAAGCCAAACAGTCAGCAATCACTTATTCTTGAAGAAGTTCAAAGCAATAAGTTAGAACTGCCTGTTCTTCAGGAGCAGGAATTAGAACAAGACTTTGAGTTTTTTGAATTGATGGGTTTTCCTTTGTGTAGTCCGTTTCGACTGCTGAAAGAAGATCCTCCTGCTCATCATACTGCCACAGAAATCTCTCGATTGAAAGGCAAAACGATTTTAACTTACGGCTACTTGGTGTCGCTTAAAAACTCAAAATCTACAAGCGGTAAAGCCATTGCTTTTGCTATGTTTCATGACATTCATGGTGAAATTATAGACACCGTTCATTTTACAAGCTCTTTGGTGCGTTATCCATTTTCGGGGAGTGGTATTTATTGCCTGAAAGGACGAGTGGTGGAAGAATTCGATTTCTATTGCGTTGAGGTGTTTTATATGAAAAAACAGAACTACATCCGCGACCCAAGATTCTCTGATTGAGTTTTTTATTTAAACTGCTGATCTAATAGATAAAGAAATGAAGCGATTGCAGCAGCGCCTAATTCAAGCTCTCTTTTATTTACATTTTCAAACACATCGTTGGGGGAGTGGTGCATGTCAAAATAACGTTGAGAATCTGGTACAAAACCAAATAAAGCGATTTCAGGGTATTCTTTTTTAAGTGGTCCAATATCAACACCGCCGTATCCTTTGTCAAATACATGGAGGTCGTAATCTTCAAAAAGTTGGGCTTGTGCCTTAAGCCATTCTAGGTTAGCATCACTACCATCACAAGTAAAACCTCTCGGAGCAAACCCCCCTCGGTCACTCTCCAAGGCAGCGATGTGTTTTTCCTTTTTTTCTTTGACCCATTGTGCGTAAGTCTTTCCTCCCATATTGCCGTTTTCCTCATTCATAAAGAAAACAACTCGAAGTGTATGTTTTGGTATATAATTCATTGATCTTAAAATCCTAAATGCCTCTAGACAGTGAATGATACCCGCACCATCATCATGAGCGCCTTCTCCCGTATCCCAAGAATCCAAATGACCACCAATGGTAATGATTTCATCTTGTTTTGAATTCCCCGGAATCTCGCCAATAACGTTATAGGATATTTTATCTTCCAGTTTTTTACAATCCATCTCCAAAACAAATTCATATTTGACTTCTGGGTTATTGAGGATAAGATTTTCAATTCGTTCTGCATCTGATGTTGAAATCGCAGCTGCTGGTATTTGTTTTACGCCATCTTCATACCTCATTGATCCTGTGTGCGGGTGATCATCAATAGCCAATCCTAAAGATCGAATGATAACCGCTAGCGCACCTTTTTTAGCACCTTCAGAAGCACCATTTCCTCTCACAGGATAACATCCACCATAAGCCTTGAAAGTTTGGATGTGCTTTTCGTTCATGTGTTGATTGATGAAAATAATTTTCCCGTCAATTTTGTCCGCAGGTGTTTCCTTTAGGTCTTCCAATGTGTTGAATACGATTAGCTCTCCTCTCAATATTCCATTTGTACCGATAGACCCTCCTAGTGCCAATCCATTTATTTTGGTTATTTCTCCATTCTCTGATCTAATCCAAAATGCTTCTTTTGTTCCACGTTCCCAATGTGGTACTGTAATTTCTTGAAGAGAAACATTGATGTCGTAATCTGCGAGTTTTTTCTGCCCCCATTCTATGGCCATTTGGGCTTCAGAGGATCCTGTTACACGGGCTCCAATTTCTTTGCATAAGTATCTTAGGTTTTCATAGGCCTTACCGTCAGAAAGTGCTCTGTTATAGATTTCACGAATCACAATCGAATCTGATTTGGAAGATTCAATTGAGGTTTCGGTATTTTGCGAAAGAACAAGAGTATTGTTGAGGGTTAGATAAAAAATGGCTAAGAATAGGAGCGTGTGTTTCATGATTTAAAGTTAAATATTTATTGTCTAAATGATGAGATTAATAACATTTCTATGATTCAGTTAGTGAATAATAATCATCAGAAAAAAAGCTTAATTTTTAAATGAACTAAAATGAACCAAACTTATGTGGTTCTATATTTTGTGAAGATAATGGGTTTACGTAAATTCGCTCACTGTTTTAATTTTGAAATCCGTTTCGTAAACAATGCAGTACTCATTAACTATAAGTAACCATTATTAAACTAGTAAAAATATTTTCTTTTAGGGCACAGTTGCTTTTGGGTATGTTGTTTTGCTTTGGTAATACTTTTGGGCAATGTGTAATCGTTTCAACTGCAACATCTCCACTTTGTTATGGCGATGCAAATGGCCAACTACTAGTTGAAGTATCACCATTGTGCGGTTGTCAACTCCCACTTTATTTTAGAATCAAAAATTCATCTACTAATCAGGTTATTGAGACAACTGGTCAAATTAATAGTTTAAATAATTGTTTTGAGGAAGCAAAATTTAAAAATAACAGAGATGATTGTATAAAAAAAAATGAGAAAAATAACTTTATCAAATAATATTAATTTCAGTTTTAAAGAGCTAAAAAATTTTGATGAAATTTTAATCAAAAGAAATTTAATTTCTTATTAGAAGAAATTAAATGTCTAAATTTAAGTACGATATAGCAAAAAAAAATCTTTCATGGGAGCAATTTCATCCAAAAATATGTGATTATTTGAATTGTTCAACCAAAGGTGAGTTTAAAGCCCCCAAATCAAGAGCTAATTTGAACGAATATTATTTTTTTTGCCTAAAGCATGTTTCAGAATATAATAAATCTTGGGATTTCTATAAAGGCTTGAGTGTTGATCAAATTGAGCTTTCTATGCGCAAAGATACCGTTTGGGATAGGCCGTCATGGCCATTAAAAGGAAATCCATCTTCAATA
>ERZ651776.466-NODE-466-length-57678-cov-6.320984_pt1 | contig 57678 bp, 30 predicted proteins | sample MGYA00514761_ERZ651776 | MGnify/ENA metagenome assembly ERZ651776
CGGTCACTTAGACTGTTTGAAGTACTTGCACGAAACCGCCAAAGCGCCTTGGGACGAGGACGCCGTTCGAGAAGCGCGCAAGAACTACCACCCCGAATGTGTACAATACTGCCTCGACAACGACTGTCCATTACCATATGGTTGGCGATACGAAGATGGAGAGTTATACGTATCAGAATCAGAATCAGAATCAGAATCAGAGAATTCCATTTGGTAAACATACACGTCCTAAAGCTGCCGCACCCTTGTAATTGAAAGCGAAGCTACAACCCTAAATCATGAGCGTTTGAATCGTCGTTCGAATTGCACTCTTCATAACTTGTTGTTATAGTTATTATAACACACACACACACGCGTATTATATATAATGGGCGGCAACAAAACAATCCGTCGATGCGCGACGACGTCGTTCTCCCCGACCTCGACTTTAATCGCCTGCGGAACCGTCGCCGGCGCGATGGACGATTCCTTCTCCACGACGGCAAGTTTAGAGGTGTTCTCGGTGGATCATTCGAACGCTTCTTCTTTTGATTCTTCTTCTTCGAACACGAACGAATGCGAAATGGTCGGGACGGGCGTTTCGGTGACCGAACGGTTCCACAGATTGTGCTGGGGCGATCAAGTGAGCGAGCGGTTACCGGCGGGGATTTTAGCCGGCGGTTTAGCGGACGGGACGGTGCAATTGTACGATCCGAACGCGATGATGATGCAGAAGAAACAAAAGAAAAGAGAGGAGAACGAGGAGAACGGTGCATCATTTTTCGGCGCAAATCACGAGGACTTACCCGCGGCGAATTCAGTGTCCGGGTGCGTGTTGACGACGTTGCAAAACGCGCACGCTGGGGCGGTGAGAGGATTAGACTTTAATCCGTTTAGCTCAAACTTGTTAGCGAGCGGCGGGCGAGACGGGGAGTTGAGCATTTGGGATATCAACGACCCGATGAAACCGAGCAAGTATCCAGCGCTGGTGAGTGGACCGAGTGGACCGCATACCGGGGAAATCGCGCAGATTCAGTGGAATACGAAAGTGTCGCACATTTTGGCGAGTTGCGGGACGACGAGCGGGACGACCGTGGTCTGGGATTTGAAGAGGCAAAGACCGGTGATTTCGTTTGTAGATCCGCAGTCAAAGAGAAGATGTTCGGCGATTAGTTGGAATCCAGACGTGGCGACGCAGTTGATTGTGGCGAGCGATGACGATAGGTCGTGTTCGTTACAAGTGTGGGATTTGAGGAATAGCGTCGCGCCGACGAACGAGTTTGTCGGGCACACGAAAGGGGTTTTGTCCTTGGCTTGGTCGCCGCACGATGGGGATTTGTTGTTGTCGAGTGGTAAAGATAATAGGACTTTGGTGTGGGACGCGAAGGATGGCAGCGTTTTGGCGGAGTTTCCAGCGAGTTCCAATTGGAACTTTGACGCGCAGTGGTCGAAGAAAACCGCCGGGGAGATTTCCGCGGCAAGTTTTGATGGGACCATTAGCATTCACAATTTGAACGATTGCGGTAAGCAAAGCGCACATCAACACCAACATCAACAATACGGGCAAAATGGAACGCAACAGCAGCAACACCAACAACAACCGAGAGAGCCGATGCGTAAAGCGCCAAAGTGGATGAAACGCCCGGCGGGCGCCTCGTTTGGTTTTGGCGGTAAACTCGTCTCGTTCGGGTCCGATAATCCAGGTGTGGTTAAAATCACCACCGTGGACGTTTCGGACGAGCACGAGAGTAGAAGTGCGAGTGCTGGTGCGAGACATGGCACTTCTCTCGCGGGCGTTTCGGACGGCGGTGGTGACGCCGCGGAAGAAAACGACATCGACGCTGAATTTCAAGCGGCTATTAAATCAAACGATGAACAACAATTGAAAGCGTTGTGTGACGCGCGTTCGCAAAGCAAAGACCCGTCGATTTCTAGCGAAGATAAAGAAACGTGGGCGTTCATGTCGATTTTGTTTTCCGACGACGCTCGACGACGTATGTTGGAACATTTGAATTTTTCAGACGCGTTGAAGAACTTGGAACGCTCGAAACAAATGCGCTTGACCGAAGCCGCTTTAGAAAATGCAACTTTAAATGATGACACCGCAGGGACGTCGTCCTCGGGATTAGACGAACAATCGCAAATGGTTGCGCCGCCACCTCCTGTTGAAGACGAAAACGCGTTCTTTGACGGATTAGGGGAAGACGTGAAGAACCAATCCGGTTTAGCGTCGCCGCGAAAGTCAACCATACCTACGCCGCTCTCCCCGAAGCGAGAGACAAAACAAGAAAAAGTTGCACCCGTGTTGAAACGCGAACCGGCGGATAGAGAGATAGAGAGATGCCTCATCGTCGGCGATTACGATGGTGCAGTGGAAGCGTGCGAAAAAGCGGGTCGTTTCGCAGACGCGTTAGTTTTAGCCTCCTCCGCCGGTCCAGAACTTTGGCAAAGAGCACAAAAGCGTCACTTAGAGAGATCACCGCGACGGTATTTACAGTTCGCGGAGTCCATTGCCTCTGCGAATTTAGAAAAGCTTGTAGAATCGGAACCGATTACGAATTGGAGAGAGACTTTGGCGATATTGTGCACGTATTCGGACGCCAAGGCGTGGGATGATTTAAGTTTGAAACTCGCCGAGAAGTTACAAGCCGCAAACATGCCGCACGAGGCGTCTTTGTGCAGAGTATGTGCCGGTGATGTGGATAATGCCGTGAAGCACTGGTCCATGCGCGCTCGAGGGAGCGCGACGTCGTCCAAATTTACGAGCAAGAAGGCGCAGTGGCAGTTGCTCGAGAAGGCCATCGTGTTATCGCGCGCGGCAAACTTGAGTCAAGCGACGCCTGGGTTTGCGCGACTTTTGTCTTCCAGAGCGGAAAGTCTCGCGAGTTCGGGCAAGTTAAAGTCAGCGTTGGCGCTTTTGGATATGGCGCCAGGCGCTGGAATTAACGGTCGAGAAGACGCGGACATTGCGTTGTTGCGAGAAAGAATCGATCGCGCGTCCTCGGAGTCGAAAGCGGCGAGTAGTACTAGCGCTGGAGGGTACCACCAGCAGCCTCGTTCGAACGGGTATTCCCGTCAACCGCCACCGATGCAACCGTCCTCCTACGGCGGCGGTGGTGGGGTACCGCCCATGAACCCGATGATGAACACATCCTTCGCCGCTCCCCCGCCGCCGCAGCAGCAACAACAGCCGTTTCAACCGCCACCGAGCTACTCTGCCGCACCGCCTCCTCCGCCAACGCAGTTTACGCCTCCACCAGCTCCGGCTCAAATGTCTGCTCCGGCGATGCCACCACCGCCGACGAATCCGGACGCGAGCTTTTACGGCGCGCCTCCGCCCGTGCCGGCGTCTGCGCACTTGCCGCCGCAAGGCTCGGCGAATACGAGTTTTTACGCCCCGCCCTCCGTGCCGGGAGCACCTGGTGGTAGTACAAACTCATACGATCCGTACGGAGGAGGTGGTCGACGCGAATCTGAGGTGCCGAAACCGCCGCCGGTGACGTCGTTCGCTCCGAGCGAGATGGAATACGACGACGCCCCGGTGCAGAGCGCCTATTCTACCGGAGCGAGCGCGCCGCAGCACGGTGGTGGTGGTATGAATCAAAGCTTTCAGCAAATGACGCCACCAGCGCCAGGTATGGGGCAACAGTCCATGATGCCTCCGCCGCCAAAGCAAATGACTCCGCCGCCGAGTTACGCCGCTGGTCCGCCTCCGCCTATGCAGCAGCAGCAACAGCAGCAAAGCTATGCGCCACCGCCGCCGATGGCGTCGCAGCCACCACCTATGCAGCAACAAATGCAAGTGCCTCCTCCGATTTCGCAACCGCCCGCTGCTCCGACGCCAAGTTTCGATCCGTCACCGGTTATGGACGCGCCACCGGCGCCGAGTGTATCGCCTAGAAGTAGAGGTGGTCCGGCGGGCGGTGGACCTCCACCCGCGGCGGCGCCGCCGCCATCGTACTCGCCAGCCGCGGCGCCTCCACCGTCGTATTCTCCGGCACCTTCGGCTGCGCCACCACCGATGCAGCAGCAGCAATCGTTTCAGCAAGCTTCGCCGCCGCCCCAGCAACAGTTTCAACACCAAGCGCCACCACCTATGCAACAACAACAACAACAGCCACCGCAACACCACCAAGCGCTTTCGCCGCCTCAACAACAACAACAACAACAACATCAACAACAACCGCCTAGCCCGCGCCGTCCAGCCGGACCACCCGCTGACGTTACCCTTTCCACCGTGCAATCCTCCAACTGCTCTCCTTCCGGTGCGCAAATCTCTCAGTGCGTGAAAAAAATGCACGACGAGTGCTTCCAACAGCTCGCCTCCAACCCGGTGCGAAAGAAGGAGCTCGAAGACTGCTCCAAACGTCTCGGCCAACTCTGCTGGCGCTTAAACGAGAAGCAAGTCTCCGCAGCCGTGGAAGAAAAACTGATGAAACTCTGCGACGCCGCCTCTCGAGGCGACTGGGCCACCGCCAACTCCGTTCACGTGGAGATGACCACCCAACACTGGGACGAGTGCAGCGGCTTCTTGACGGCGTTGAAAAGACTTTTGAAAACGCGCAGCGCGCTTTAACTTGTTTATATATAATAATAGATAGTCAGAAGAACCAATAAAGTACTCATTCATTCTTCTAACGCTCTATTCCAAAAACACACCTCTGCGTTTTTATTCTCCGCACTTTAAGAAACGCTTTCACTCGAAAACTTCTTCGAAAACAACGAGATCATCATCTTTAGAGCGTCCTCCCCTCCGCAGAAACCACGGGGCAGAAACGAGAAGAGAGAGAGATAGAGAGGAAGACATCCGACAACATGGGTTGGCTCAAACGAGCGGCGTCGTCCGTGAAGAACGCGATGGGATTTGGCGACGATTCAGACGACGAAGCGTACGGCGAGAACGGCGAGAAGAATAACAGTTCTCGACGGCGAAGCAACCACGGAGGGTCCTCGTCGTCGAAATCGAAACAAAAAGTACTCAGATATCCGGTGTTGCAATTCGCGCAAAGTCCAATCACCGGGGAATTCATCGGCGGCGTCCAAGGGTTGTCCTGGTTTTGCGAAGAATTTCGGGAAAATGGTGAAGGGGATGTCGCCCACGCATTTTTTCGAGAGGACTATGCGGAGGAAAGGACGAGTTTTGAACCGAGTCGGAGGGTGAAAAGCGGGACGTTCTTACCCATGCGGGTGAAAGATGGGAACGTGGAGATGTTTAGAAGGAACTTGTGAAGAAGTTTACTTGATAGAAGAGTTTTAGTATAGTTAAATATAGCGTTTGATAATTGATGGTACATCCGACGAGATGCGCGCTCGCTACATCATCGCCGCGAATCGTTTTGCGCTTTCTTTCTCTTCTTCTTTTCCTCTCTCTATATGCTTCGTCCTCCCAGTCGGAGCTTTTTCTTCGCTTTATCGATGGGTAAACTTTGTAAATAAAACCCGCCCGGGCCTTTCAATCGCACGTGGAACAAACCTTCGCCGCCAAACACCGCCGCCACGGGCGAAGAAACCAACTCTAAATCGTACTCAATCGTTCGTTCTAACGCCAACACCGCTCTGGCGTCGACCACCATCTCTTCGCCTTCTTTTAAGGTTCTGCGCATGACCGTACCTTTACCGGTAATACACGCGGTCCCGTCGCCCACTAACCATTCGCCGTTGAAAATGTTGTTTCCTTTACTCAAAATCAAACGCACGCCGGTTCGGAAGCGTTGTTTTAAAACCTGCGATAACGTTCTCCCTCCTCTCGCTTCTTGTGAAAACGACACGGCTGCAGAAACGGAAATGTCCCCCATGGAACACAAATACGAATCTCTCGCGCAGAGCAAATCCGCCTCTCTCTCTTTCAAATTCACGACGGCGATTTTATCGCCTTGTCGCAAACTCCCCAACGCGATGTACCCGTCCGAGGAGCCTAAATTCCGAAACGTGTTGATAAAAAACGGTTCCCCGGCTAAGACTCTCGCGATTGCTTTTGATAATCCACCGGGACCTAAACTCGTAATCGACAACACGTTCGAACTCATGTAACACATCGCCCCCGGCTCGGCGTTGACCGACTCCCCCGGTTTCAACTTCATCTGGACAATCTGCGCGTCCGTCCCGAACAAGGACACGTGTTTCGGCAAATTCGGATTCAAATTCCTATCGACAGGCGCGGTTTGCAAATTCTCAATCGGTTCCGGAATCGTCTTCCGAAACCTCTCCGCCTGTATCATCTTAATTGCCTCTTTCTTAATCCCTATGCCGTAATCGATCACCCCTCCCGTCTTCTCCTTGGATTCGCTCAACACGTTCGCCGTCGAAGAATCGTACACGCGATAGAAAAAGTTAATCACAAACAACGCGCCGGAAACCGCGCTCCCAACTAAAAACAACCCCCACCCGGTTCCAATCGCGCACGTTAACCAAACGCACCCCCAAAACGGTTCGTGCGCGAAGAAAAAACAGTACCAACTAAACACGAGGAACGAAACCAACCATTTCAATCCGTCTTGGCCGTTTCGGATCCAGACGAACTGCGAGTCTTCGCTGTAACCGTCGTTTTCTTCGCCCCAATCGCCTTCGTCGTCGTTGTTATCTCCGTTCCCTCCTCCACCTCCTTTTCGGCCATCGTCGTCATTTCCTCCTCCTTCGCTCTCCAAGCGCATTCCTTCGCTTTCGAGCGAAGACATTGGATTTCTATTCTTATTAAACCTGTTATTGCTCCAAATAGTCACCGTCGTCGCGAACGACGTCGCGATCATATCGAACGAGTCTTTGATCGTTTCTAACGGGGATAAATCTTCCAGGATTGGCGGTGGTACGTTTGCTTTAATCATCGTCTTTGTCTTCGTCTCATTCGTCTTCACCGTCCCCGTAGGGGTTTGTAATCGTACATTCTGCTTCAACGACTGTTCAGGCGTCGTCTTCGGGCGGCGAATGCGAGGAGAAGGAGGACGAGAACACAAAAAGCACGTCACGTCGCGCCTCCTCTTTCCTTTGGCGGCAACAGAAGCGCAACTTTTGCTCGAAAAATACGACGCGGAGGATGCCATCTCGCGCGAGCGTGATGTCGGTGATTTTTATGCAGATTTTCGTTCGTCGTTTTCCCAAAGAAAAGACACACTTCAGATGTGCAGAATACTCTCGACGCGATGACGATTGAAACGAAGACTCTCGGTGGGGGTGGAGCCGCTGAAACTGCTCGAGCCGCCGAAAAGAAGAAGAAGGCGTTTCGACTCGAGAACGACCCCGGAACGAAGAAACGAGCGCGAAAAGCGAAGAAGAAGAAGAAGACAAAAATGGTGGCAAAATCTCCTCCCGAGCGGGAGAAAGATGTACCGTTGAAAGAGTTCTCGGATGTGATTTGTTTATCGGACGAGGAGGACTCGACGGACGAGGAAATCATATTCGTCGGTTCGAAAGAAGGGAAAGGAAGAAACTTTCAACGAAGAAACGAGGAAGAGGACGACGAGGTGATCATTTGCGGGGAGAGAGGAGGAGGGAAAGGGAAACAACAGAAACAAGAACGAAGAGAAGAAGGAAGAAACAGAGGAAGAAAAAGCGTTAACGAAGAAGAAGTCATCGTGGTGGGAGAGAAGGAATCGACGCAAATACGACAGGCGAGAGAACTGTTAGAACGACACAATAGAAGTAATACGAATAAGAAGAGAAAGAGTAGCGAAGGCGGGAGCGATGCGAATGCGAGTCCGACGGGGACGCGGCTTTCCGCGCGGAAGAAGAAGAAGGCGACGAGCAGCAGTCCAACAAAAGGTCCGCGAAACGAGCCGAGTACTACTCCCGAGCCGAAAGGACCGCAGCCGAAGAAAACGCCCAAGTGCGTGATATGTCTGGATGAGATCGAAAAGCCGACCGCGACAAAGTGTGGACACGTGTATTGCGATCAGTGCATACGGGAGTTGATTCGAGCGCAAAAGACAAAGTCCAGATGTCCTCAGTGCAGGAAGAAGGTGGGTTTGAGCGGGTTGACGAAATTGATATTAGACGATTAATTTTCGAGTTGTATTATTGTGTGCGCGTGTATGTGTGTTTGTACGAAGCGCTGAGCAGCGCTTCATTCATAATTGAGATGACACTTCTTCTATATCGCTAAGCTACGCTAACTCGTCCTCCTCCAAGTCCTTCAGACCTTTTTCTAAGTGCAAAACGTTGATCTTGTTCTCTTCCAGTTTCAATTTGTTCAAACCGTCTTCCATTTGCTTCTCTTTCTTTTGCAAATAATCGCTCAGCGTTTTCTTTTCTTTCTCGTTGCTGCCTTTCTTTTCGTGCGATTCGACGAGTTTCCTCAACGCTTCGACTTGACCGTCTAAATCGTCTTGCGCTTTAGATAAGGTAAACGCGGATTGGAGCATGTCCAACGCTTGTTGTTGCTCGTTCGAAGCAGAACGCTCGGAGGCGATGGACCCTAAGGCGCGCAAACACGCGGCGACGAGTTGCGTGTCTTTGGTTTTCGCGTGCGCGAGTTTCAACGCCGAGGAGAGGCGAGATTTCGCGCCGTCTTGGTTTCCGCGTTCGAGAAAGGCGAAACCGGAGACGAAAAGCGCAACCGCTCGGTCGACCAAAGATGGGCGAAACGAGATTTCTTCGTCGTCGTCGTCGTCCTCTTCCTCTTCGTCGTCGTCTGCCTCGTCTTTGGCATTTTTGCTCTCTTCTTCCTTCTTTTTTCTAAGTTTCTCCTTTTCTTCTTCGTTTTGTAAAAAATCTTCGTGGCGACGGCAAATCGGTTGCGCCAAATCCAACGCTTTCGAAGCGCCTTTGGTGCCTCCAGTCGCCAGCTCCCCTAAAGCGGCGCACAAAGTCGCCACGTCGCGGAAACTTGGCGTCTTGGCTCTTTCGGCGGCTTTCGTGAACGCTTTCACGGAGTCGCGATATTTGCCCATGGAATACAACGCGTGGCCGCGAACCATTTCGCAGTGCGCGACTAACGAACTGAGCGTGCGCGGGTACGCGGAGACAGTCGCGTCCAATTCGTTCGCTTCGAGGACAGCCTTCGGGTAATCGCCAGCGGTTAAATATATAGACGCGAGAAGCTCGTTGCAGCTGCATCGTAAAGTAAAAAATGGGTGCGCGTCGCAGGAAGATCGCGGGCCTAAGTTTTCCTCTTTCATCACCCACAGTCTCTCTTGCTTCTTTGGTTGTTCTTGTTGTTGTGGTGGTGGTGGTGGTGATTGTGGTTTCTTTTGAACGACAACCTCTTTTGTCTTTGCCGCTCGTTTCTTTTTCGTCGACTCGGTCGCCGGAATTTTCTTGCTCGGTTTACTATCGCTACGCGGTGTCGATTTGCCACCACCTCGCGTGGACCGCCGACTCGTTCTGGTGGTCGTAGGCGTTTGTTCCTCTTCTTCCTTCTCGTCGACGTCCATTTCCTCCTCGTCGTCGTCCTTCTCCTTCGCTGCTATCTCACCATTTTTACCCTCTTCATCTTCATCGGCTTTGTTTTGGTTTCGTTTCATCGCGGTGCCGTTCGTCTCCCTCGCATTCTCATCAATCTCCACATCTCCTCCTTCTTTTCGATATGGCAAACCCAACGCCGAAATCCCGAGTTCCTCTAATCCCTCGTCCAACATCTTCTTCACCTCTCGTAATCTTTGCGCGGTTTCTTTCGTCGACCCACTCTTGCGTGAAGTTTCCGCCAATAAAATTTCCGCGCGCGCAATGACTTGACGCTCCGGTATCCATTCCTTGGCGCTTTCGTTCAACTGCGCGAACGGCGATGTCTTTTTCGCATCTTTTTCGCTCTCGTCGTCGTTACTCTTCTTCTTCATCATCGTCTTCTTCCTCCACTCAATCAATCCTGCTTTGACTAATATTCGCTCAACGAACTCCGTTTCCTCCAAATGCGCTTCCATGCGTTTCTTGTGATACTCGCATCTCTTCCTTAAATCGTTCGCGCCTTTCAACGCCGAAGCGACGTCGCCTTCCTCGATTTTCGAAGCGCACCTTAAACTGGAAAACTGGAACAGCTCTCTCGCGTGTTCGTCCATCGCGTGCACGTCTTTCGCAATCATCTCGGCTCTCTTCATCGCTTTCGACACTCTGGACGGTTCTTCCCCGCTCGCGCGTTGTAAAATCGCGCGTTCAAAATCCGCCAACGCCACGGTTAATTTCAATCGAGTCAACCCGTTTTTCTCTTCTTTCATCAAAAGCTTTTCCTCCTCTCCGTTTCTCCGTTTCACCAACTCCCTCTCCATAACTTCCACCGCTTTAAACGCCAACCCAAAACTCCTCTCGCTCTTCGAGAAACTCTCATTCCTTAAGTGCATCTCGCCCATCGCCAAAAGCGTAAAAGCGAAGCGCAACCGCCACTCGTCTCTCTCCGTCTTCGTCAACACGCCGGACGCGTCCTCTTTCATCCGTTTTGCAAGGTCTAAACAATTGTTCAAGGATTCCTCTTCCATCTTTTTCGCTTTTTCTCCGTCTGTGGGAACTAGGTTTCGATTCGCGATGGCCAGTTCGTAAAACGTCTCGTATTTCAAAACTTCGTACCTCGCGTGGTCTTTTAAAACCACTTTCCCGAATTCCAGATGCCTCTTCGCCTCGGCTTGATTTTCCGTGATTGCGTTTAAAATCGACCCTATCAGTTTACGATTCTTCACTTCCTCGATGTTCATGGACGATGGAAATTTCGCTTGAGGGTTCTGGAACGTCGTTTCGAGCGCGAGAATAGCGTGCAACGGGTTCAAGGAATTCAGGAATTCGTGCGCTAAACTTGTCAGATGTCTCGCCAATCGTAACGGAGACGATTGATGATTTTCATCGTAGTCTTCGTCCTCCATCTTTACTCGCTCGTCTTTCCTCTCACTTTGCGCTCTGCTCGATGCGCTCTGACGCTCTCTGACGCTCTCTCTGTGAAGAACTTACGTTCTCAATCCAATCCGTTCTCTCTGCTTTGAAATGGAGAAAATTCTCCATTATATCTACGCATTAAGAGAATACTATCACACTAATGTCGCAACACGCGCATTACCATCACGAAACCCAAGGAAACGAGATGATGATGCGTGCCGCTGCCACTGGGTCCTCTGTTTCTTCCTCTTCGATGCCGATAAACTTTGATTTCAGCAGAAATGTCACCTTGTTTCGTTTCCAATCCAACACCGGATTCGAATACTTTTGCGTTCTTTTGTTTACGTTTACGTTGGCGTACGTGCAAGAATACATCGCGTTTGTGAGGAAAAAAGAAGAAGTAGTGTTTGGTGCGAGTGTGAACGCGTCGAATTCGGCGTACGAGAGTTTAAAAGACAACAACAACACGACTAATGCGCTTCCTAAAGATCAGCATTATTCGAACGCGAGGGTGTTGAAGCACACGGCGAAGTACGTAGCGCACGCGTCTGTCTCGTATATACTCATGCTGTGCGTGATGAGTTTGAATTTTGGCGTCTTTGTGAGCATTTTGTTAGGGTTAGGGGTTGGGAGTTTTACCATTGGGGGTGGTGGTGGGAAACATTTGTATTACCATCTTCGATCTCGGATATCGTCGGACGTATGTCATCCGGTTTCGAGTTAGTTTTTAGTAGATGAGAGTACCATTAATGTAATTATTATTCAACCGCCATTCAACCATTTTTACTCTCTCTCTCTCTCTCTCAAAATCGTCGTCATTTTTACTTCAAAACGTCGGGGCCGAAATACCAACTTAACACCCACCTCGTCGGGTTGAACTGCATCGCACTCAACGGAATCGCTAACAAAACTAAACCAACCACCGGGTACAACAAAAACTCCGTCCGCTCCAAAAACGGCAACGAGTTAAACCCAACGAACTGGCAGTAGTGATAATAACTCAAACTCAACCCGTACAAAATGTTGCTCAACAACGCGCAAATAAACCCTCTCTGAGATAACAGCGGGCTCAAAATCAACTGCCCGAGGTACAACGCGACGAACAGCGGCACGAACGAGTTGCAGTGCACGTCGAACGCGAACAGCCATTCCACGTTGTTATTACTACTCATACTACTTCCATCGCTATTTTTACTCCCTCCTCTTCTCGTTCTCGTCGTCATAAACCTGTTCGCCAAGAACCAATACGCCGTCGCGATCGCGCACCCGCACCCGATATAATCGAAACACACGGCCGACGTAATCACCCACAACCCTCTCACAATCCCTCTCGTCTCGTACATAAAACAATACCCAATCGCACACAGAGCGACAAAAATGCACGACAAAACGCAAAACGTCGGGTCGTCTCTCGCCCATTGGTTTTTCGTTTGTTTCCTGTACTCGCAGTGCCGGTAGATTTTCTTCGGCCCGTGGGTGAGAAGCAAGCGCATCTGCCACAACGCGTATTCGAAATCCAATAACTTTGGTTTGATTATTCGTTTCAGTTCGAGGCGAGTACTTCCCGTGTGATGAGAAAAGCCGTTTGCGGTGGTGTCGTTGTCCTTCGAGGAGGTGAACTTCACGTCGTTGTACGCGGACGTCGCTTGTGTGTGTTGCATGTTTGTTCGTGTTGTGATTTGAATAAATGAGGAAAAGTTGCCTTTAAATATAGTACTACTCGATTAGTATAGAATCGGTTTATTACACTTCTCTCTGAAAACTCTCTCTCTCTCTCTCTAAAGTTCTAATCGTCTTCGTCGAAGTCGAACTCCTCCGGCGGCGCGGGTTCGTCGTCGTCGTCGTTTCCTGCGCCGGCGTTCGCGGCGTTTCCGGCTTGCGCGTCGACTTCGGCTTTTTGAAACGCCAACTCGACGTAAAACACCTCCTCTTCCGGCGTTTGGTCTTTTAAGACGACAAAACCGCGGCCGACGCGAGATTTTTCTTTGATGGTGGTGGTGGTGGTGGTCGTCGAGGATTCGCACGGGACGAATCGCGCGGCTGGGTCGAAGGAGATGAACTTTTCTTGTTGCGGGGTCACTCTCGACGGGTTGGTTAAGATTTCAAACTCCGGTTCCGGTTCGTCCTCCTTCTTTTCTTCTTCTCCTTCTTTTTCTTCTCCTTCTTTTTCTCCTTCAGCGGTGGTGGTGGTGGTGGTAGCGGTCGCGTCCATTTCGTTGTCGTCTTTTGCGGCTCTGGATTGCGGGCGAGACGGGACGTTATCGTCGGCGTCCATGCTCTCCGCGTCTTTGTTCATTTTTTTTACATTTTTCTCATTGAGCAACTTTTGCGCTTTCTTCGTCGTCGAGAGAACGGCTTTCTTCACCTCGGTCGTTTTCTTGTCTTTTTCGTCGGAGAGGTAATCCGCGTATTTGAATAAGGACGGCTTGGCGTTGGAAACGCACTCGTAATGCGGCATTTGTAAGGTTTTGTCGACGCCGATGAACGCCGTCGGGATGGTCGCGATGGAGAGAAAGTGACCAAACGGAAACCAGTACCAATATTGGGTGAAGACCAATACGCCTAAGGTGGACGTCATTCTCGGGCGACCGGCTCTGGATTTCAAAGAAATCGTGCAGTTGCGTCCACCGCAATCTAAGATGCCCGATGCCATGATGGCGCCCATTTTCGACATGGTCGTTTCGCTCGAATCCGCGCTCATTTTTTGCATCTCGTCGCGGAATTTCGACAAGCGATCTTCCGGTTGTTGGACCAAGACTAGCGCAGACGCGATAGCGGCGCCTTGCTGGACAAAATCGACTTTGTCTCTTCTCATAGGTTCTAATAATTTCGCCGCGTTGACGTTACCAGTACCGGCGCAGGCGATGCCGACCGCCATAGCCGCGCCGTACCTCGCGTGCGGGTTGTACGATTCCGATAAGAGTTGCACGACGCGAACGCACTGTTCCGGGTTGTTCGTTAACACAAAACCAATGGACATGACGGCACATCGGCGAACGTCGTCCGAGACGTCCGAGACGGCCACGTGTAAGAGTTTTCGAATGGCGTCGTTGTTCCCGGTGCCGACGTACGCGGAGCCAATAATTTGACATCCGCCGTACCGAATCAACGCGTCGCCGTCGCCTAATGCGTCTTCAATGATCGCATCCGCGTCTTCCTCGCACGTGGCAAACGCGCACGCGAGACCTAAACCTAATCCACGAATTATTTTTTCGTGCGATGTCTTTCTCGCGTACGCGAGCATGTCTCTCGTCCAGTTATCGTGGAGACTCTTGTTTCCAGAGTTTTCACTCGGGTTTTTGCGCAAACCGGCCAAAACAAAACCTAATCCGATACCTGCGGCTTCACCGGCCACGGCGCTGTCGCTTCGCAAAACTCTAAAGAGTTCCATCATGCACTCCGCATCTAACTCTGATTTCCCGTAGCTACTCAAACCTATGCCTAAACACGCGCCGTGTTGCACGGTTTCGTTATTCGCCGCGCGAAGACGTTCGATGATGAACGTCGACGCCTCTCCGCAATGAGGGCGCCCGCAGTGCATCAAACCCATGGCGTATAACGCACCACCTAACGTGTACGGACTCGGGGCCGGTAACAGTTGCGACAGCAACTGTTTCGAATCTTCGGCGCGACCGCGGTGGATGACGCCGACGCCGGCGGTGGCTGAAAACCTCGCCCAGTTTGTCGCCCTCGATAACCAGTCCAAGTTTTGTCTCAAAAACGCGTCGCTCGTGGTTCCGCAGTTGCTCATGGCGTTTGCAAACACCACCGAGCCGTGCATGACAGAGTTTCTCCCTTCGACGGCTTTCTTTAACTTCTCCACCAACGCCGGGTCGCCGTGCGATTTCGTTTTCAAAAATTCCAAGTACAACTTTGCGGGCGTTTCGCCTCTCAAAATTGACACCAACGAGTTCGTGCGCGCTTGTTTATCCGCCTCCTTCTGTTCTTGACCATCTTTGATTGGCGTTTGCTTGGATGCCAAAGACGCCGAGACGACTAAATTGGCGACGCCGCTCAAAAAATTTCTCAAATCCATCTCGAACAAATTGAACCCGATTTGGTACGCCTGTAAATTGTCTCGCTCGTCCGAAGATTTCACCAACGATAACAAAACGTCCGCGCATCGCTTATCATCCTCTAAAATCGCCAAACACTGGCACACGCCGTTATAATTCGGCTCGTCGAAATCGAGCGTCTCGTACAACTTCACCAACAACGCCAAAGCCTCCGCGCGAAACGATTTCTGCATAACCAACGTCTGACTAACCTTCGTGGCGTACGATAACACAACCTCCGGTTGCTCCGCTCTCGATATCGCTTTTTCCAACGCGTCTAACCGTTTCGATTCCAACGCCACGCCAACTGCGTGCGTCCACTGTTTTTCCTCGTGGCACTTTTCAAACATTCTATCGACGATGGATTCCAATCGAGGGTCGATAGAAACGTCGAAAGCCTCTCCTCTTTCTTCTTCGCCTTCTTCCATCGCCTCCGCCGCCGCCTCGCTCACTACCGTACCTCCTCTCTGCCTCTTCTCCACGTACGTATCGATCGCTTTCGCCAAAACCGTGTCCACGAAATCAGAATTCTTCTCCGCCACGTCGAAGAGTTTCCCGGCGGCCAACGCGTACGAGAGCGCGTCCTCCAAGTCGCCCAAGTGGTAGAATACCTGTATGTGAAAAACCATATTTGTTGCGTGAGTTTTATATCGTCGCGAGGAAAGAGTGGACGAGAATGAAAAGCGTTTAAGGAGAGAAAAAAAGAGCAGCGATTTGGCGATGAAAATTTTCCCTCTTCTTATTCGTAAGAGCGACTCGCAAGATCAGATCTCGCGTGTCGTTCAAAAACGTCTCATCTCTTTACGCACATAAAGAAGATCACCGAACGCAACTTTACTCTCTCTCTCTTACAATACGAACGAAAAGAAAAGCTGCGCACCTTGCTCGCCACCAGCGCGGCTAAATCTCTGTGCGAAAAAAACTCGTCCTCGTGCATCCCTTCGATGATTTCGATCGCGCTCGCGACTTCGTGCCAGCTCGTGCGCATGGCGTAATCGTTGAGCATTCGTAAGCCGTGGACTTTGAGGACATCTTGCGGTTCTTCGAGTAACGCGAGAATTCCAGCCGCAGATGTCGTGCTTTTCGCACTCTCACCGCGACTGCTCATTTTTGGAGTCGTTAAGACTGCCGCCGCCATGATGGTTACGTCTTCTCACGTCTTGTGTTTTCTGCGGAGAAACGTGAAAGAAAAGAGATCGGTTTTTTTTTACGTCCAATATTTAGGGTTTGTTTAGGGTTTATAAATTTTAAAAATTCTCCGTACAAAAGACACGAGAGATTTTAGTCGTAGTACGTAGGGGATTTTGCAAGCGCACTCTGATTGATGAGAGAAGACTAAGTCACGACGTACTCTCTAAAGATTTCTTTCTCTTTTCGACGACGACTTTTACGATGACTTTTACCACGACGAGAGGAGGAACTTTGCTCTGTGCGGCGAGGAGTGCTGCTCTTTATTCTGCGACGACTTTGTGTGATTTTGACGCGAGGAGGAGGAGGAGGTGCGTTGGGAAAACAACACCTGTGACAAGAATTAGGGGATGGTGGTGGTGTTCTTTACTAAAAGAAAATGGATACGTGACATCCGATGGCATCGAGATGAGCGCGATAGAAAGGATGAATAAAGGAAATGACGTAGCTCTGATACTGTTACACGGATCGTACCACGCGAAATGGTGTTATCTTGAACATTTCTTTGACTATTTTGGGTATGAAAACGCTGATGATGGACAAAATGTGGATGTGTTTGCGATGGATTTTCGAGGGCAAGGCGAGAGCGGGATGAAGAAAGATGGAGGAAATGTCGCCGGGACGCTCGAGAGACACGCGGAGGACGTTCGAGAGTACGCGAAATACATACGCGGAAGGAAAAAGTACGAGAAAGTTTTCGTCGTCGGGCACTCTTTCGGCGGATTAATCGCGCAGAAAGTCTTCGCCGAGGATTCAGACGACGACGAACGCGTAAAAGAGGCAAAGTTGTTTGACGGGATGATATTACTCGCGTCCGTGCCACCTACCGGGAATTCGGAGATGGTCAAGAGATTTTTGAAGAAGGATTTGTGGAAGTCGATGAAAATTACCTACGCGTTTATCAGCAAACAGTTCGGGGCGGATCCTAAATCCTGTCGCGAGTGTTTCTTTTCCGAGGAAGTCGAGGAGAAGGATATCGAAAAGTACATGCGTTTGATCAACGATTCGAGCAAAGCGAGATTATTGGATTTGAAAAAGCTGAACGAGGAGTTGCCGATTGTAGATAAAAGTAAGGGACGACAAAAGGGTAAAGAGAAAGTGCTCGTCATCGGGGGCAAAGACGATTACGTCGTCGACGAGGAAGGCGTGCGCGAAACCGCGGAGTTTTGGCACGTCGAGGCGAACCTCATCGAAGGCTTAGCGCACGACGTGATGCTCGACGCGAAGTGGCAAACAGTTGCGGAAAGAATGATGCAGTTCGTGAATTCTTCTTCCTGATATTCTTTTACCTTTGCCGAACGACGATATATCAGCGTAAATATCCAACAGATGAGAGCGTTTAAAATGTCTTTAATAGCGGAGCGAACGATGGGAATAGCGTTTGCGTTTGCGTTTACGCAAACAATAATAGATTGTAAATATAGTAGTAGTACAGCACTGTAATAATAAAAGAAACAACACGTTTAGCGAAACTTCGCAGCAAAGAGAAGAGATCCGGTCAACCGCGTTCTCGGCCGCCGAATCTCTCAATCTCTCTCTCCTTCTCTCCTCCGCCGCGCGTCTCTCTCTTCTACCGCTTCTCCCCGTCTTGCAAGTTATCTATTATAGTCATCCTCAATATCTTTTCGTTCGCCCCGGCGTATTGCCACACCTGTTCCCCGCTTCTAAAAAACCTAAACGACGGCACTTCGCTCACTTTCAACTTGTCCGATAACTGTTTCGTCTTTTCGTTCTTATCGCTCAACACGTACAAAAACAGCGCGTCCGAGTAGTTCTCCGCGAACAGATCAAATTTCGGTTTCATCAGTTTACACGGTCCGCAAAAGCTCGTCGCGATTTTCACCACCGTCATCTGTTCGCCGTTTCGAGCGAGATATTCGTTCAGCTCTTCCTCGGTTTCGATTTCGTTCACCGCGCCTTTCAGTTTCTTCAACAACGGGTCTATCTTCTTATCGTCCTTATCTTTGTTCTTGTTGTTTCCCCAGAATGCGTGACACTTCCTTCGTTCCTCCTTCGGGTGTTTCTGCAGTCGTGTGCGCCGTCCTTGGACAAAAACCGCCCGTTTTGGGACGCACGCTTTCCTCGAGGACGGAAGAGACGAGCAGCGCATTCTTTCTCTCGCGCCTCCTCCTCCTCCTTTCTCGATGATTTGATTTCTTTACTTGTTGGGGAAAAACAGTTAAAAGTCTGACGTCATTTCTTGTCGCAACAACTTCTTAACGCAAAGAAGGAGCGAGAGAAAATGCCGGAACTCCCGGAGGTGGAACACGCGCGTAAACTCGTCCACGCGCACTGCGTGAACAAAATCTGCACGAACGTCATCTTCCCGTCCGCTGAAACCGGCGTTTTGGACGAGAAATGTTTCAAAGATATCGGGGAGGAAATGTTCAAGAAAGCAGTCCTGAACAAACGCTTACTCAACACGCACAGGAAAGGCAAACAAGGATGGCTCGAATTCGAAGGCGAGTCGTTCGTTTTGTTCCACTTCGGGATGACCGGGGCGTTCTCGGTGAAAGGCGAACGGCCGTTAAAGTACGTGGAGTTTAAAGTCGACCAGGAAAGTTGGCCGCCAAAGTTTTATAAGTTTGTGTTGGAGTTTTCGGGAGGAGAGAAGTGCTTGGCGTATACCGACCCGAGACGGTTTGGACGAGTGCAAGTGAGAAACGAGTGTCCGAGGAAATCGGCACCGGTGAATAAGCTTGGATTTGATCCGTATTTAGAAAGGATTTCGGAGACGGAGTTTGAGAAGATTTTTAGGAGACGCAACGCGGCGATTAAGAGCGTTTTGTTGGATCAAAGCGTCGCGTGCGGGGTCGGGAACTGGATGGCGGACGAGATGTTGTATCGAGCGAAAATTCATCCGGAGGTGAAAGCGAGCGAGTTGAATGGAGAGGCGATGCGGAGTTTGCGGGAGGCGATGTTTGACGTGACGAGAGTGGCGGTGGAAAGCGACGCGGATTCCGGACGGTTTCCGAGCGATTGGTTGTTTCATCACCGGTGGGGGAAGAATCAAAACGCGAAGATGGCGAACGGGGAGAAGATTAGCTTTTGCGAAGTTGGCGGGAGAACGACCGCGTTTGTGGCGGCGAGGCAGAAGAAGGTAGCGAATACTACGAGTGGCAGCAACGGCGCGGATCCGAAGGAGGCGAAGAAGAAGACGACGACGACGACGAAAGTGAAGAGGGAAGAGGAACCGGTATCGGCGAAGAAAGAAATCGCCAAGCGCTCGAAGAAGGCAAGCGGCGGCGGCGGTGGTGGTGGTGGTGCAACTGCGAACCTCGCGGCCAGAGTCACGAGGAGTGCCATTAAGAGTGCTTACTTTTTGCTCAGATAACTTCAAATCGAACCTCTACGTAGACATCTACTTCTCTATTATTACGCTTCGTCCTCCGAGGAGGCGTCTCTCGTCGTCCCGCCGTCATCATCTTCTTCTTCTTCATCATCATCATCATCTACTTCTTCTCTGTCCTCGTTATTTTCTCTTCCATTCGGCGCCTCTTCCCCCACATCGGACGCTTCTTCGGTTTCGCTGTTATTTTCATATCCTTCCTCGAGGTTGCCGATTTGGTGTTGATGAACTTCCCCTTCACTTTCGTCTTCGTGGACGTCGAGCATACTTCTATAAATCGCTTCTGACAGGTAAAGTTCTTCCAACACCATGTTTCGAAAGTCTTGCACTAAACGGCGTGAGTGTTGTTGTTGTTGTTGTTGCTGTTGTCGAGCGTTACCAGTGGTGATGGCTGCGTTGGTCGCGTTCTCAGCCGACTCGAACGGCGGAAGCACGCCTCGCCGATAGAACTCTTCCGAATTCCTTCGAAAGTCTTGTGAATTCCTTCTTGAACCCAAATCCAAACTTCTCCGACTTCTCTGACTCCCTCTATCTTCGTCGTCGTCGAACAAAGCGTCGTACATTTCCGAAAACATTTCGCTTCTCCCCCGGAGCAACGAAATCCTCTGGCTTGGCGTCAACGACGAAGCACTACTACTATTTCTACCGTTACTATCCCACGCTACCCTACCAAAACTCCTCTCCGCGACTTCCTCTCTCGCTCTCGGGCTCCCACCTTCCTCCGCTAACCTCGCCATGCTGTACTCTTCCTCCCATCCTTTCGGCACTTCCCCTCCGTCGCCTTTTCCCTCCCGCGTCAAAGATTGCCGCCGCCTCGTCTCCTCCTCGACGCCAACTTTCGCGCGCTCCAAAGATATCTCGACCTGTTTTTGCTCTTTCTCGATTTGCTCTCGCTCTTTCCTCGTCTGCACGCCTCGATACGACACCTTGTAGTCTTCTTTCCTGCAGCACACGCACGTCGGTTTCGCGCGTTGACCTTTCTTGTTGTTGTTGTTCTCTTGGGAAGCTTTAAAACTAAACAGAAATCCGTTCACGTTTCTCGCGTGGCACTCCGAGCACAGTTTAAACTGGCAACACTTCGTCACATTGACGCTTCTGTAGTAACACGCGCATATCGGGCAGAACTCGAAGCTCTTTTCGGTCTCCTCGTCTTCCGCGGGCCAAAACGGCGCCAGTTTTTTCTTTTGGATTTCAACGCGAAAATGCTTCAACTGTTTCGACAGAAGTTTCGGATCGACGTACACGCCGTCGAAGACACCGTGCAAACCTCGAGGGGAGAGCAAAAGTTCGTCCTTGCGGAGATCAATTTTGACTTCTGTTTCTTCTGTTTCTTCTTCTTGCGCTGCTTGGTCGAGCACAAGCGGTTGGGAAACGCACTGACCCATTTTTGTTTGTGTTATGCAAAACACAGAAGGTGGGAAGTGAGGAAGTTTTCGTGCGCGTACGCATATTTCATCGCCGTTTATGTATTATTATTGCGTGGTGTGGTGTGGTGTGCTCAAGTTGTATATTCGTTTTACTTTTGTGTATTATTATCGGGTCAATCTATTTCGGATGCTACGACTACCTCTTTGGCCGCCTCCTTGGGAGGCTGGAGGCGGCGGCGCGCGACCTCTTCCTCCTCCTCCTCTTCTTCCTCCTCCTCTTCCTCCTCGAAAACCTTCGACGAATCCACCACCACCACCTTGTTGTCCGTTTTGATGCTGCGTGGCGTCGTTATCTTCGTTTCGTCTGGAGCGTTTCGCCTCCGGCGGTCGACCTCCGTCTCTGCTCGGCGGTCGGCTTCCTCCGGGTTCTCTCGAATCGTCGCGAGTACGTTTGGATCCCGGAGGAGGACCGGGCGGCATGCGGCGACCTCTTTGCTGATGGTCGAGAGGTGGACCGGATGGTTGTTGCTCCGCGCCGAATCGGAACGGAGGAGCACCGCGGTCGCGCGAGTTACCTCTTCTTGGTGGATTGTCGTACCCTCCTCGCGAGCTCGGACGACCTTCTCGCGAGTCGTCTCGTTGAATAGTGTCTTCGAATCGATCTCTGGAGTTTTCTCGCACGCGCTTTCGACCACCAAACTCTGACGGTCCTCCTCCGTCCTCGCCGCCACCATTGCCGCCAAATTGCGTCGGCGGCGGTCCGTCTTGCACGCCCGCGTTTCGAAACGGATTGTTTTCTAAATCCTTGGGTAAAATGCTCGGGTCGTGCGAAAATCTGCACGAGTCGCCTCGAAAACATCGTCCTTGCGCAAAGGCCCAACACGGACCGCCTTCGCCGATTTGTTTCGAGCGGTCCGGCGCTGGAATCGAAGGATCGTGCCAGTATTTGCACCGATCGCCCCGGAAACACTCGCCTTTGGCGTACGCGTAACACGGTCTTGGACCGGCAAATTGCCTTCTTTCGCCCGGCGGTCCGCCGCCATAAAATGGATTCGGAAACGACGGTTGCGTCTTCATCAAGTGTTCGATTTGTTCTGGCGTGCACCCAAAGGTTTTCAACATCGCTTCTATCGAGCTAAAATCGCCTGTTTTCAACATTCTGTCCGCTTCTTCTTCCTCTTCCGGCGTCATGTCTATCTTCGGTTCCGTTACGATGACTGCGTTGTTATAACCACCACCACCAAGGGATGGGAATCCTCCCATGGGACCCCGACGATACCGCTGCGCGTGCGGTGGCGGCATACCAGGCGGCGGCATACCACCTCCACCACCTCCATCTCCCATCTTCATCATCTCATCGTTCTCGTCGTCGCCGATGAGCGCCATCAACTTTTCCATCTCCGCCGGATCCATGTTCATCACCTCTTCCGGCGACATGTTCACGAACCGTTCTTTCGCCGCCGCTTTCTCCTCCGCGCGCTTTTTGTCTCTCTCTTCTCTCGTTTCCGCGGTGGATGGCGGAGGCCCCATTGGAAGCGGTGGAGGTCCGCCTGGTGGAGGACCGCCCGGCGGAGGCGCCATCGTCGGCGATTGGACTCCGGCTGTCGCCGGCGAAAAAGGGTGCTGTTCTCCTTCGTTACCTGCATTCTCCTCTTCGCCATCTTTTTTATCACCAATCATCAACATCTTGTCATCCTCATCTTCTTCTTTACCGGTTAAAAACCCCATCATGCGATCGAACTCCGTCTCGTCCGCTTTCATCTCCACGCTCTCGCCCGTCGGCCCGACCAAAACCCCCGTATCCGTCCCTTCCAACCTATTCTGCGGAATCCCATACGCCGTTTTCATCCTCACCACTTCCACGTTCGCATCTTTCCCTTGCGGGCAATCTTGAATCCAATGTCCCGGCACGTTACACCGTTTACACACGTACCCCGGCCCCGGCACCCCCGCCCCGTCCGCTCTCACGTAACTCTGGTGCATAATTTTATTCGCTTGCATCTCCTTCGCCAATTGCACGCCTTGCGACACCACCGGTGCCGCGTTATTCCTCGTCGCGATTCCTTGCCTTTGCATCGGTTGATTCCCGGCCGCTTTGGACACAATCTTCGCGTTCCGTGCTTGAAGTCTTTCCGCGTCCCATTGTTTCGTCTCGTTCGCGATTAAATCTTTGATGTCCTTCTCTTCTTTCAACGCTTCTTCCTCGTTGTCCAAGTCGTCGTCCGCGTTGTCCAAATCCTCTCCTTCTCCTTCTCTCATTTTCTTCATCCGTTCCCTTTTCTCTCTTTTCGCCGTGAGCATGTTCCTTCTGTTTCTGTTCGCGGCTTGTTGCGCCATGTTCAGCGTCGCCGCGTCCGGTGGTTTCACGTAGATCCGCTTCTTTTCTTCCTTCAATTCTTGGGCATCGCCGATGGTTTTCCCCATCGCTTTCGGGACTCTCCTCACGATAATCGACGCGTTTTTCCACACTAAACTTTGGTCGTCGGTTAAATCTTGACCTACTCCTTTGTTGTTACCATCCTCGGTGACGTTCGTGAGTAACAATTCCGCGGTGCCTTCTTTGTCCAAGCCTTTCTTCTCCGCTATGAGTTGTTTCAAATTCGCGACGGAGATGTAGACGCCGTCGAAGGTGACCGTGTCGTAGGACTTTTGAGATTTGAACTTGTAATGGATCGTACCTCCAGACGCCATGATTCGTATAGTATTGGTGCTGTTGTTTGCGTAAAAGCGATGGCGTATTATTGCCGCGTTCTTTGTGTGTTCAATACTACTACGCCGCCGAAGTGTGGATTTCCAATCGAAATTTCTCCATTTCTTTCGCAGGGGAATCGCGTATATTCATCGCGAAAGAGGATGAAGAAACCCGATAAAAGTGGCGCTTTGAAACCAAAAACGATGTCGTCGTCGATGCTTCTCGCCATGGAACGGTTTTCGCGACCAAATTCGTTCCAACAAGATGACGATGATGACAACAACGCACTCGGGGGAAATTCAAAGTTTCAGAGATGTTTCTTTTCACTCAACGCGTCCGCGTTACAGTTCGTCTCGTCGCTGAGAGTCACTCTGGAACACGTGCTCACCCTGGAAAGTTTCATATTGTGCATGATTTCCTCGGCCTCAGTTTTGACGTTCAGTTTATACGAAGTGAACGGACATCGATTAGCCGCGAACGTCTCTTGGGCGGTTATTAGCTTTGTGATTATCTTCCCTCTGACGTCGAGTTTGTCCGAGGCGTTCAAGAGAAGAGAGAGGGCGCTGGAACACGTGGCGACGTTTAAAGCGACTTTGGTGTCGTACTTTTACGGACATCGCGACTGGGATTGGTACGCGCCCGGGCACTTAATAGGAAGTCAAAAAAGCAACACAACGCGGAAAGAACGAGGTCGGATGTTACTCCCGAAAGGCCACGCGGATAAAGTTCGATTGATAGTCGTCGATTTAATATCGAACGCGAGGGACGTGTTGTGCATGAGAAGCGCGCACAGATTGATGCATTTGAACACGGTTAAAGGGAGAGAGGCGAAAATGAAGGCGATGAAGATGCACTCGAGGTTGTGCGATGACGTTTTGAGTGCGTTTAACAAGTTGAGCATGTGCACGGAAGAGTTGAAGTACGTCGGTTTTCCCGGTAACGAGGCGGCGAGATTGAGGAATTATTTGACGACGTGCATGACAGCGTGGGAGAATTTGAGATTGATTAAGACCTATCGCACGCCAATTGCTACCAGAGCGTTTGCGAGGGTGTATATTTTCGTCCACCCGATGTTTTGGGGGCCGTATTACGCGAATTTAGTGACGAGCATGTTGCGCGACGAAGAAGACGGAACAACAAATCCATCGGAATCGACCAAAATTTGGGTTCTCGCGTACGCGTGCCTACTTTCCTGTTTGAGCTCCTTAGCTATGTTTGGGTTATTTAACGTGAGATACAAGCTAGAAGATCCGTTCGCGAAACGTATTTTGGTGAAAATGGGAAATAACGACGTAGAAGTAGGGGAAACGACAGTAGTTTCGACGACGACGGACGAGTTTACGGATGCCAAACGATGGGAGATGGATTCTACTCATTTTGGGTACAGTTCCAGAGACCAAATCAACGTCCACGGCGAATTCGGAGAAATAGCGAGAGCGATTAGTACGGATTTGGAGCACGAGATGCCGAACGCGTGCGGCGGCGGTCCAGTGAAGGAGGTGTGGGTAGATGTGGAAGTAGGTGATGGTGAAGGGGGACCTCCTTCGCTAAGCGCGTTGGAACAAGTTTCTGTGCAAACGTTTGGATCCCATGAAAAATAGAAAGGTACCAGTAGTAGAACTTTAAAAATCCATAATACGAATGTATGAAAGCTTCTTCTTGGCTTCTTTAGAACGCACGAATAACAACTCTTTTTTCACAACTTTGGGACTTTCTTCTTCTTCAACAACGCGAACGAGGCCATCCCTAACGTCACCGCGGAAAGTGAAAACCACGTCATGGAATAATTCATGTGCTGCTCGGGAAGGACGGAAAACTTCATCAACTCTTCCTCGGCGACTGGTATTGGCTGCTGCGACGACGTCGACGTGGTCGTGCCAATCGGCCTGATTAATTGAACGTACGGCACGAACACCTTTTCCTTTTTATCTTCGTTCAAATTCTCATCTTTCCCGAGAGTTGCGATACTACTGCTATGACTACTCCCCCCGCCTACGACTAATCCCAAATACTCCCCAATCCCTCTCACGTCCACGTAATGCCAAACGTTCTTCTCCGGCACATTTTCCGGCGTGAAATACCCTTTCATATCTCCTTTTCTCACCACCCCGATCGTCTTCAAACACATTCCGCCTTTCGCGTCCTCAAACGCGCGTTCGGCGAAACCTCTATTCACGAGCGCGACGACGTCGTCGTCGTTTACGTCGTCGTTCGAACCACCACCGCCGCCAAATGGCCAGACCCCTTTCCTTCTCGCGTTTTTGTTTCTCTTCTCTCTCATCGGCGTGATTAAATCGTACCCGGCTATTTTCTCGTTGTTCGAAACCTCCGACGTTCTCACTTTCGGTCCGACTCGAATCGAATTCTTTATCATCTCGCCTTCCACGCGAACCCTTCGAAACTCCTCCGTCGTTTCCGTCACCTCTGAGAGAGACTGCAACGGTTCGCGGTGCAACGCCGCCGCTCGCGCGTTCATTTTGAGCAGTTTTTCTTCTCTCCGTTGGAGTTGCCAGTACCCGAGCGAAGCGCAAAGAAGCGATGGAAAGGTGTACACCAAGTAATCCAATAACGGTGCATTTCGAGCAGCAGTGCTCGCATTCAAAGACGGAGGATGATCGATGACGGCGTTCGTCGTCGTCGTCGTCGTCGTCGCGCTTCTTCTTCCTCTGCTTCTCATAAAGCGTGAGACCGACGATGACGAAAGCGTCCGCATCATCAAAGTCTTCTTCTTAAGAGTTGATTTCTGCGGGAAATTCCTCAGTTAAAATGCACAAAACACATCATCTTTGTGCAACACAACTCGTCCTTTTCGTCGCGTCTTTTAGGTCGAAAACGAGTTCTTCTCGCAGAAAAAGAAGCACCAGGTTTCGGAGGAAGAGTTCCGCGTCTTCTTCTTCTTCCGTGTCTTCCGATGACGATGAAAACGATGAGACGACGAATGATGGAAAACAAAGAAGACGGGTCACGAATTTCGACCGACTGGTCCAACAAAACGCGTGGATGTTTCCTCAGCCGCAAAAAGACGAAGAAACGGAAAGCCTGACGAAATTTTGGCAAACGAGAGGAGTGAAAGACCGAGAGATGCTGAAACGATTGATAGAGTTAGGAGGCGGGGTGTTGGCGGAGATGCGGTTGGAGGATGAGATGATGATGGAAGAGAGGCTGGAGGATGATGAAAAGAAGAAGAAAAATTCCGAATCGCTCGTCGATCGATTGGATCGGATGAAGATATTATTCCCGAATTGCGACGTGAACGCGATGCTTTGGAAAAAACCGGAGGTGGTTCTGGAGAAAAGCTTTAAGGAGATCACGAAAGCGGCGATTGAATGGAAAATGGTTTTGCGAGACGTGAAACGTTTGGATTGGGTGGTTGAGAACAACCCGCAGATTTTGTTGATGACGAGCGAGGAGATTGGAAAAGCGAAAGACGGATTGGAGACGTTGAGGAGAGAATTTTTCAGTTTCGAAAAAGATGAATACGAGGGAGAGGCTTTCATTGAAACGCTCGCGCTGAAAACGACGAACAAAAACGATTCCGTCGTTTTAAAAGACGACGACGACGACGATACCTCCAAAAATCAACCGCCGCCGACCACCTCCACCGGGTTCTTAATCACCCCGGAATTCACCTTGGCGAACGTCGTCGAAGGCGAACCGCACATCCTCACCTCCAACTTGAAAAGAAGAACGGAACGCTTGTTGGAAAGGAAACAAGACTTGCTACAAAAAGCGAAACAGAAAGGCGGCGGTCTCGGTTTGTTCTATTTGCGCCAATCGACGAGCACCGCTTTGTTCGGAAAGCTGTTTTTGATGGACACGGAGGAAGAAGAAGAAGAAGAACAAGACAAAGAGTAACGCACACGCAGTAGTAGTCGTGTAAAAGTAACAGAGAGTAGACGCAGTAGTCATAGAGCAATTATAATATACGCACGCGATAAGAAGAAATGAAAGAAGAAGCGACGGTACCATTTTCTCTCTCTTTCTCAACTCTTCCTTTTCCTCCGTCCTCATAAAGAAAGCGCTCGAGTAGAATAAAATGTCGGACACCGAGAGCGAAGGTGAACAAAAACCTTTACCCACGCAAAAGAAACAAAATGAGGACAACGACGATTCGGACGATTCAGACGACGACGATGCTAAAGTCGTCACGTTCGCCTCTCTGGGCATCTGCAAAGAACTCTGCGCCGCGTGCGATGCCATGAAATGGCCCGCCGCCTCCCCAATCCAAATCCAATCCATCCCGCACGCGTTGAACGGGAAAGACGTCATCGGTCTCGCGCAAACCGGGTCAGGGAAGACCGGCGCGTTCGCGTTACCGGTTTTGCAAGACTTATTGCACGAGCCGAGGGCGTTTCACACGTTGGTGTTATCACCGACGAGAGAGTTAGCGAGTCAAATCGCGGAGCAGTTTGAGTGTTTAGGGAAAGATATCGGGGTGAAGTGCGCGGTACTGGTGGGAGGGATGGACATGACGTCGCAGTCGTTACAGATCGGGAAACGGCCGCACGTGTTAGTCGGGACGCCTGGGAGAGTGGTCGATCACTTGGAGAATACCAAAGGGTTTAGCTTGCGACAGTTGAAAGTGTTGATATTAGACGAGGCGGATCGACTGTTGAATTTGGATTTCGAGGAGGAAATCGATACGATTTTGAAGGTGATTCCGAGGGAGAGACGAACGCAGTTGTTTTCGGCGACGATGACGAGTAAAGTGAACAAGTTACAGAGAGCGTGTTTGAGAGATCCGGTGAAAGTAGAAGTCGCGAGCAAGTATTCCACGGTGAAAAGTTTGAAGCAAAATTATTTGTTCGTGCCGGCGAAACACAAGGAGTGTTACGCGTGTTACTTGTTGAACGAGCTGAGCGCGAGCACGATCATGATGTTCACGAGGACGTGCGAACAGACGAGAAAGTTAGCGCTGGTGGCGAGAAATCTTGGATTCAGCGCGATTCCGATTCATGGGCAAATGTCGCAGCCGAAAAGGCAAGGCGCGTTGAATAAGTTTAAAGGCGGCGAGAGAAACATTTTAGTCGCCACGGATGTGGCGTCGAGAGGTTTAGATATTCCCAGCGTCGACGTGGTTATCAATTTCGACGTCCCGATGAATAGTAAGGATTATGTGCACAGAGTTGGAAGAACCGCGCGAGCCGGTAGAAGCGGGTTAGCTATCACGTTAGTCACGCAATACGACGTGGAATTGTATCAAAAAATCGAACGGCTCATCGAGAAGAGATTGGAGAAGTACCCGGTGGAAGAAGAGCAGTGCCTGGTGATGTTGGAACGCGTGAACGAGGCTCAAAGGATCGCGGCGAGTCAAATGCGAGACGCGGACGCGAAGAAAGGTGGTGGATTTAAAAGGATTCGAAATGATGACGTCGGCGAGGACGATTTGAGCGCGATTATCGGGAGGAAGAAGTACGCGTTTGGCGACGAAAAGAAAGGCATGAAGAAGACGAAACAGAGCGGCGGAGGCGCGAAAGGATATAAAGGTCGCGGGCGATAAAAAACAACACTTGACGACAAGGAAAAATCGATCGACGATTTTTGTACCATATCATGACGCTATTCATCTTCCTCGCCAAAGCTCAAACCCATTATCGGCGGTTTCGTCTCCTTCTTTCGTTTCTTTTTACTCGCGGCCATTTTTTCTTCGTCTTCTTTCTCGTTTTCATCGTCGCTCGTACCCGGGCACTCCCGCGTCATCAAATGCGGCGGCAGCATCGGCCCCGCCGCCGCCTCTAAAACGACCGCGTCGTCTTCCGCTACAACTACATCATCTTCATCTTCATTATTATTATTATTATTATCACCCTCCTCCCGTTTCTTCTTCCGTTTCTTCTTTTCCTCTTCCTCCTTCTCCTGCGTCTCTTTCAATCGTTCGACGATCTCTTTAATCTCCCTCTTATTCGTCATATCCGCCGCGTACTTACGCTTCGCGCTCTTCAAAAGCACCGAGACATTCTTCTTCGCCAAGTACTCCACCAACTCCTTGTTACCACTCTTGACGGCAAAATGCATGCAGTTTTCGTTCTTGCTCGTTTTCGCTCGAACGTTCGCGCGATTCGTCCTCTCTCGCGAGAGGAGCGTTTTGACGATACCTAAATGCCCTTTCATGCATGCAAAGTGTATCGCCTGCACGCCATCCGCGGCACCAACAGTCACATCCGCTCCAAAATCGAGCAATCTTTCCACGATTGCTTTTTCATTCGCCCAAGACGCTAAGTGTATCGCCGTTCGTCCGTGCATGTCTCGTTCGTTGATGATGTGGTTGTTGTTGTTGTTGTTGTTGTTGGTCGGGGAAGAATGTGATGCGAGCAGTTTGGAGAGCGATTCGAGGTCACCTTCTCTCGCGGCTGCGTGTAACGGAGGTACGATTGGTTTCTTTGTTATCGACATCGCTCCGTCTTCTTCTTCTTCTTCTCGCGACGGTGGATTCTCGTCGCGCTTTGGATGCTTTTCCTTCTCTTCTTCTTCTTCTCGTGAATCCATCGCTCCCCCTAATTTTTTGTGTGAAACTTTTCTTCTCTTTTGTGCCCACAAGGTACGAAAATATCTTTCATAACGCGAGAACATCATCACTTCAACCACCTCTGAATTGAAAACGGATGACACGCGTTGGAACGACTTTCGCGCGCACGAGAGCAGATTTTCCTCTCTGCTTTTCACCGAGATGATCTCAGAAAACATCGTCATCATCGTCTGCTTTCGTACAAAGCGTATTTAAAATTGAAGACATGCAACACATGCATTAAAAAACGGCAATATTTTGTATTTTCGTCAAAAATATTTTCAACACACAGACGCAAATAAATTTAAAAATACGACCATCTCTCTCTCCTACTATGGGCATCGCGCCGTCGCACTTTGAAGAACACCAACAACGAGAAGAAGAAGAAGAGCAGTCAGCAAAAGCACTAATGATGATGAACGCGCACCACGCGCGATCGATCAGTTTTGGGGAGGAGATTCCGAGCGATTTAGAGTGCACTATTTGTGCCGAGGTACGTGTCTACTCTTTTGTATCGGAAACAACCTATTGGGGGTGACGTGTTTTTCGCGCGCGCGCGCGCGCGCGCGCTGCTTCGAGAGCGCAGAAGGGAAGAAAAAAAGAGAGTGAGAGAGAGTGTCAGAGGAGCGTTTGCTTGTGGCGATTCCCGTGACGATGTGAGACCGAAGAGACGATGCGTCGAATGAAAGCACTTCTTTCTCTCTTTTCTGCTTTTTTTCTTTCTCTTTTCTCTCTCTCGGAGAAAGCGAGAGACTTTCAGTCGATTTGAATGCTTGCTTCTTCTCTTTTTTTCTTTCCTTTCTCTCTCTCTCTACATCTTTCTCTCATTTACGTTTACATCAAATAACCACGACAGCCGAAATCTAACCCGGTCTTTGCGGGATGTCGCGTGCATTCGTTTTGCGAGGCGTGCCTGAAGCAATGGGCGTCAAAATTTCCGACGAAAGCGATGGCGCCGTGTCCCGTGTGTCGCGAAAAATTTTCCGCGTTATCGCGTAAGTTTAAAGTCGACGAACAGTGCGAAGAGAAGTTGTGCGCGTTTATAGTGAAATCGTGTCCGTGTAAGACGTCGTTCAAATTGAGCGAACATCGAGAGCACGTGGCTAAATGCGAGGCGCACAAAGAGTTTCGCGATGCGGCAGCCAAGGCGGTGGAAGAGGCAAAGAGGAGAGAAGAGGAAAGGAAAAAGTCAGCGGCGGTAGCGGCGGCGACGTCCACGCAAAATTCGACGAACAGAGGAGGATCGGGGACGAACGTTTCGTACGCGTGTCCGTTGTGCGAGGACGGTTTCAGACACACGTTTACGTCCGTCGAAGGTTTCACGAGGCACGTCATAACTGAGCACGGTACGTCGAGATCTTCCGCCGTGTGTCCGATATGCGCCGCGATGCCTTGGGGACGCCCGGACTACGTCTGTCAAAACATCGTCGCGCACGTGTCGTTACGACACCGATTCGCGTACGAGGATTTTACGGCCAACGTCGAGGAGGAAGAGAGGGATTTCCAGCACGCGCTGGATATGAGCGCGGCGATTGAGTTGGGTAACGAGAGTCCAATTGCGACATCGAGCGACGACGACGAGGAAGGAGAAGAGGAGGAAGAAGATTCCGTCACGTTTTACGCGCGAGTGCGCTCGTTTTAAATCTATTTCGTGACGCGCGAGTTGTTGTGTTCGGCGATGATGTGAAAAATTTGAGCAAACCAGTAAATCTGAACATCTCTGATTATTCAAACGAACCGACTGAGCCGAATTCACTAGCCGTCGTTAAGGAGAGTAAGAAATGAAAGACATTGCGCACGCGCGCCCGCTGGCGAGCGTGGCGTCTGTACATACACACATTTTGTTTGTAAAACTAACCTTGTAAACCAATAAATACAAAAATCTTTCGATTTCTCTCTCCCTCTCTCTATGTATGGATAATCAATCCCATAGAAAAATGAAAAGAAGCAGATTCCGCGACGTCGAGAACGTAAAAATTCGAAAAACACAAAATGGAGAGAACTGGAGAACAGTGATATTAACTGGGAAATGACATTAAAATTATATGGCACGGTGCGGTACCATACCTATGTACACTTTTTTTTTAGAGCCCTCTTGGCACGCAGGTTTGGGGTGGACCAGAGGTTTCTGTCATGCACGTATACGCGGCATTAAAAGCCGCCGCTCCTTGGAACATTTCCACGGTGTTTGAGCTAGGCGGAAGGGCCCAAGAAGAGAGATAGCCGCTGTACTTGGACGCGTGGGCAAACATGTAAGCCGCATCTTGAATGTTGGCCACATTCCATGCGCTGAGATCGCTGTTGAAGCCGTACGCGGCGTAAAACATCCCACGTGCGTTGCGTAAACTGCTCGTATCCCAGTTGGAAAGATTTTCGTTGAATGCCAGTGCACCGGCGAACATATATTCCGCGCTCCGAACGGAACTGACGTCCCAATCACCTAATCCTTCACCAGAAAATCCCAGTGGAGCGTTGTAGAACATGCGATCCATGTTCACGACATTTCGAACGTTCCAATTTTGGAAGTTTGTCAGAGTGTCAGTGATGGACACATTTTGAAACATACCCGACATGTCTGCGACTCTCTCGACCTTCCAATCATCACCAAAGAGGACATTTCCGAAGCGCGCGTTCAGAAACATATCAGACATGTCTTCAACATTTGTTACATCCCATTTGCGCAAATCAAGGACAGAGAATGATGAATAAAATACACCTCTGAGAGAGAATGATGAATAAAATACACCTCTGTTTTTAAACGCACCCGCCATGTTCGTCACAGCACCGACATCCCAATCAGAAATGAAACCGTAGCGTTTGTGATAGACAATGTGCCGACGCGCAAAGTCATAGTTTTCGTCATCGGTTTCGAGGTCTTTAATACCTTTTGGCCATTCTTCATATTGACTCCACTCGAAAGTAATGCATTCTGCGTTTATATCAGCTTCATTAAATTGTGCCCAGCCTTCTCCCCCGTTGTTGTAAAAATTATGATACCATAAAACTTCTGGTGCTTTGGTGTTAGAGTCTTCAAGGCACACTCGGTTCGAATTAGCTTGATCCCAAAGGTCAAATTTGCAGAAACATGAGCGCAACGCGCCTAAAAACGTTGCATCCGTTAGAGATTCATATGGATTTTCGACTTCAATCGTCACAGCATCTACCGATGCCATCGGTGAGCATGAGCTTGGAGGACCGCTATCTCTATTTGAACACGAAAATTTCTCAGTGAAGGCTGGCGCTAGAAAGAACATCATGTCGGTTTGGGCATTACTATCATCCCACGTGCTAACGTCCTTAGCGAAGGATAATGCATTATTAAACATATACTGCATATAGTTCACGCTCGATGTTTTCCAGTTTCCAATATATTCGTTAAATGAAACCGCATTTCTAAACATATTCGTCATATCTGTTACTTGCGAGACGTTCCATGTGTTGATGTTCTGATTGAAGGAGGTGGCATCAAAGAACATTGCATGCATCGTCGTCACTGCCGATGTTTGCCAAGTCCAAATCGGTTTGTTAAATGACACCGCGCCTTTGAACATGTTCGAAAGGTCAGTGACCTTTGATATATCCCACAATCCGATGTACTGATTGAACGAAGAGGCACCCGAGAACATTTGGGACATAGTAACGACGCCCGATGTATCCCAATTGCTCACGTCACCATCAAAACCTGCAATGTCCTTGAAAAGTCCACCGAAGTTATCAATGCCGGAAACATCCCACGATTCAATTGGTCCCGTGTAGACTCCGCACGAGAACGTGCATCTACACTTCCCCCTACCGTTCTCGTTCATGCAGAAGAGAATTGCTTGGTCTAGATCTTCTCGCGTCACTGTTACAGGTCTTGTACTTTCTACAGTAGGCGGAGGATTCGGTGACGGCGGCGGACTTGGCGGCGGTGGTGGCGAAGGGGGAGGTGGGGAAGGAGGAGGTGGAGACGGTGCAGAAGGCGGCGGGAACGGTGACGGCGGAGGAGAGGGATACGTGGTGTAACTGTTCGGAGGTCCGTCAAAAGTGGCGCTTGCAGACGCCTGTGCGAACTTCTTGTGCCAGGCAGCGGCATCCTTGAACATATAACTCACATCAGTTTGACTGCTCGTATCCCATGACCGTATATCCGCGCTGAAAGATGCTGCAGAATGAAACATTGCTTTGAAGTTTTCACCGGAGGAAGTGTCCCAGTTGCTGAGGTCTTGATCAAAAGCATACGCCATAAAAAACATACCGCTAAAGTCTGTGACTGCGCTCACATCCCAGTTCGCGATGTTCGCGTTGAATTTGGGTTGTCCAAGGAATAAGTCTTTCATACTCGTAACGCCAGAAACATCCCATTCCGATATCGGCACCTCATAGGGACCACATCCAAACGAGCATGTCTCATCACCTGCACTCCATGCAAGCACTGCCTGTTGAATATCGCTGAGTGGCTGAATGTCATCATACGAATTATCTGTTCTCACGCTCGAGGGACGCCATTTCCACGCTGGACCATCAACTGTACGGTATGATCGAGTTTGCATTCCATAGCACACAGAGTTTTGTAAAAATGCTCGGGCACCCATGAACATATTATCATATACTCCCCAATGAACCCCTGCTGATTCGTGAAGCGCGAATTTCCAAGCTGATAAATCTTGGTTGAATGCGGTGGCAAAGTAAAACATGTAGCGCATGTTCAGTTGGTTATATACATTATATACGAGGCACTCTCCCGAGCGAGCGCAGTGCTGACCTGGGCGCCACGACGATATATCCTGATTAAACGAACTCGTATGGGCAAACATACCATTAAACCGTCGAACTTTGCTGACGTTCCACGATGAAAGATCTTGGTTAAAAGAAGTTGCGTTCCAAAACATGTTCGTCATTTCCAGTGCTGCACTCGTGTCCCAGGTTCCAATCGGCTGGTTGAATGCAATCGCGCCATCAAAAGTTGCATCAAACGAAACAACTTTAGTCGTATTCCAAGCACTTATATCATGATCAAAGGCTTGGGCGTTCTGGAACATTCCTTCGAGATACAGAACATCGCTCGTGTCCCAACCCGATATGTCTTGATTAAATTCCGTACGATTCACGAAGAGAAATGCCATATTATTCACTCCAGTCGTGTTCCAGGTGGTGATGTGACCGCTCATGCTACCGCATCCAGATGGACAATTGCAGTCCCCGCTTTCAATCTCGTCGAAACAAGCTTTAACTGCGTCGATGATGGTAATGTTTGCCACAATTTCTACGGCATCGGGAGGGGAAACAACTTCCGTCTCCTCCGAGGCCAACATTTCGCACGTTGGGCATGAACTGCCAGAACGCGGCACCCAAGACGTTCCAGGACCGTCTGTCGTGTCTGGATCATCAGCATTCGCAAAATTCTCGAGAAACGCTGCAGCATTTCTAAACATGTCTGTAAATTTGCAGTGACAAACGAACGCTTCAGAAGAGTATCCAGAAATGGCGTTATAAGCCGGCGTATGCTCATACCAGGCGCACAATGGTTGGCTAAAACTCGAAGCTTCCGCAAACATACGCTCCATATCAATGACACTTTTAACGTTCCAATTGCACAACGGAGAATTGAAACTGGTAGCAGCGTAAAACATTTTTTTCATTTCGGTCACAGCGGAAGTGTCCCAACTGTTAAGATTTTGATTGAAACTCACAGCTCCAGAAAGCATGTAGCTCATGTCCGTCACTTGAGAAACTTGCCAAGATGAAATGTCCCCATTGAATGCAGACGATCCCTGAAACAACATCTTCATTTTCGTCACCATGGAAACATCCCAACTGTTAAGATTTTGATTGAAACTCACAGCCCCGGAAAACATGCTATCCATATTCACGGCGCCGCTCATGCTCCATCCCGAGATATCTTGGTTGAAGGATTTAAGCCCCGCAAAGAGACGCGAAATATCTCCTGAACCATAGCCATTATTAAATCCATTGAACGACCACGTAGAGATGTGACCGGTCATGTGGCCGCACGGATAACGCGCAGTCTCGCTCGATGCGCAAGAGCAATTTCCATCAGCAGACTCTTCTATGCATTTATGGACGGCAAAGCGTAACTCGTCCGCATGCAATTTTCCATTTGCTTCGAATGTACTTTCGTATCGATCGATCATTTCGTACGAATTTGAATTTCCGTGAACTGAATCAAAACTGCCACCGTTTGCAGTACTTGGGTCAGGTTCGAAACTGCCAGCTTCTGCAAATGTCAAGCATGAATTTGATGTCAAATCAAATGTCTCGCAAATGCCTCCGCAAGTCCAACAATTCGTCGCTATAGGACCCCGTGCGCCTACATAGTCGGAATCATCCACGGCAAGGTCTCCGAGCGCTCTAAATCCACACGGAGGAGAGTGAGTGAAGCTTTTAGTTTCCAGGGTTACTTTTTCTTCTCCAAATACTTCGGCAAACGGATACCATGTTGTCCCGTTATTGTATGCATTCGCAAATTTATCTGTATCAAACGTAACGTGATCATTACCATTCAAACTGCACGTGCCATCACTGAGTGGATTCCCAAAACAGCACGATGGTATAGGCAAACCAGTTTCCGGATCCACATCTTTGCCGAACGGACACGTTCTGTGATCCTGTAACGGACAACATTGCGGAAGGTATTCAGGTGCCATAACACGACCATCGAGAAACATGACAGGTCGAATTGGAGTACTAATAAACTCGTATCTCTTTGACTGAATATATCCGATATGCGAACTATCACTCTCCACCGCACACGAAAAGTCCTCAACAATCCGATTGTTTGGGTATAGATAATCAAATTCAATCCCACGTTGACGCATTTCGTGAAAATCTGGGTAAACTCCAAACGAACCCTGGTACAACCCCGACCAAAATCTCACATCTTTGACGCCAGGCCCTAAATGCAAAGGGGATTGACCCCACGCAACGGTCGCCCCCGCAGTTTCTTTCATTTGCCAATTCGTGTTGTTCCATGCGAAATCTCTGTAAACAGAAACAAGAGGATCATCCATACAAGTTGAGGTTTTTGTGGCGTAATTATTCCATTTTGTCCCGGCGATGTCTAAGTCACATTGGCTGAGTCCATCTTTTTTATTGATTGTACCATCGACGGGTATTGGCACACCATTTCTAGAGACCCACACCTTCTTTTGAACCGAATCAAAAGCAAAGCCCGCGATATCCCCCGACTTCCACAGATTTCGATCTGTGCTCATCGCTTCCGTCCAGTACGCTCCAAGTTCTTTCCCGATTTCCATAGGAAGGTTGACCGTGCCAAGACCAAGAATTGGAGATCCATCTCCTTCGATCTTTAGTTCCCAATAATACTTATCGTGATTTGTGGCCTCACTACGAGAAGTATCGACACCAAGAAGAGAGATAACGCGTCCGATACCGGAAACACTCATTTTATTGTCTGTGATATTTGCGAGCGGAGTCTTTCGGTATGCTCGACAAATATCCCATTCGGAAAGCTGTATCTGAGACGCTCCCGGTCGAAAGCAGATATCTTCGAGTGTTAAATCCATAGAAGTCGATACATCCGGGCAACTATATACCTGAACGCTCGATCCTGTGAGGTCAGCATGGCTTTCCAGTCTGATGACGTACTTCATGTCCCGTACTTTTGGTAGCGTGTAGCCAAATATTCCAATTCCACCATCAACATCTGCCCTAGTGAGATATGAATCTTTCCCCCCACCTACAAATGTGAGCAGATCTTCTCCTTTACCGTCAGAGTTAGTTGTTGATAAGCTGAGCATAGCATTATTCGAATATGCGTTCGGTGTGTTTGCAACAATACACACAACGTCGCCGCCGCTTAAAGAAACAAACTCGCCTTCCGTGAATGTACCTCTTTGGCACAGATCTCCCGGTTCACCTAGACCATTCAGTGGATCACGAATTGCATCGGATACCACACATGGACGTGTAACATTGACAGCATCACCTTCAATTCGTAAGAGCGCTCTTTCTGCCGCACTCAAGCGCTCGGGCACAATTTCCGAAGTCTCATGCACTTCCTTTCTCACGCTCTCCATTACTCTCAATCTGAACGGTCCTGCGCTTACAAACCTGATATGGCCGTCTTGGAGTTTACTCTTAGGCAAGCAATCATATCCCGGACCATCAACGGGGCATCTTCTGTTGTCTCTCGCCTCCACAAATTTATGCAAGTTACCCTGGAAGCGAACCCGAATGGTGTAAGTACCCGTTTTTTTGACGGCGCGATTCAGTTCAACGATTTTATCTTCAGCTTCTCCTGCCCATCCTGATTTCAAGTTTGCATCTCTTGGCGTGAACCATTCACAATTTACGTGCTTGCGAGCATGGTTTGGAAACGTGTCAACGTGTAAGTTGCTGCAGCCATTTTCCTCGAATCCTTTTGGCTCGGGAAGAATATCGTTTACGAGAGGATCCGTAGGATACTCTTTGTCGATTCTACGAAGATGCAATGCATAATACCCAACATCAGATTGCGGTGTATAACGCTCGAAGTTTGTAGGCGTTTGAGGCCTACGCTTCGCCGTGCGCGCGGTTGAACCAAACAATACCAGCTTATACTCGCCAGACTTCCGCAACAAAATTTTGGTTTCGTCAAAACGGTAGCTCTCCTTCAGCATTTGTGAGCTCAAGAGCGAAAAGAACGTTTTGCTTTGATTCAAGCCCACCATTTCACTCAACGGATCGCTCTCAACGCCACCCGCCTGCTGCACGAATTCATCATAGTATGGGTACGAAAACCCTTTATATCGGGGTAATGTTCCGAGACCAGGTTTTACAAGCTGTAAATACGTCCAAGCGGGATCTTCTGGCTCGAGTTCATGCATTGGATAACCCTTCGGTCCCAAAGCCGTCATCCCATCCTTCCAGGGATACGCTTGATGCCATGGTCCAACTTGTATACCGGCACCTTGCTCCCTATCGATCGGGATACCTCCATATTTTTTGCCAAAGAGGGCTTTCGTATCCGTGTACGTGTAAGAATTCCCGCCAACTGTCGTGAACTCTTTTCTGGCGTTCGGAATTGCTGGTATGCGTTGCGTTGCGACCATCTCCCCATCTGGATCTAGCAGTGCGATTTGTAAATCAACACATCGCGAACCCTCAATAAATTCGTTACCGCATCTGTTCTGATTACGATCGAATATATGTGAAGCGTTGACGCGGATCATATCTCCAATATTCCCGTTGAATTTGTACACATGTCTCTCTCCAGTGCGCGTGATTCGGCCAAGTTTAGTAGCGCCAAAAGCAAACACTCCGCCATCATCTGTGTGAGAATCGGAACCAATTTCCTCGTGCCCGGGATTCAAGTTCTTGAATTCGTATACTCCATCGCTAGAAATCTCGAACTCGAATTTCCTACCCTCCGTTCCGAAGATTTCAACTTCGAAAAATCCCCAGCTATTCGTAGTTATTGAAGTTGATGCGAACTTTCTGTTTCTACCGAAATGCTCGAAAGCGTGCAGATCTCGAGCCTTTCGCTCGTACAAAATGTCTGGAAAGTCGGACACGATGCTGTCGAACATATCCTTGAACCTATCACGCACAGTACCCTCGTCAAAGGATGGACACTGCATTATATCGGGGATAAAGTTAGATAGGGGTGCGCACAATTCAGAATCATCCTGCGAAAATGGATAGCACGGGGAAACATTGGCGAAGTTGAACCCGTAATCGCACATTGCCAAAGATACCGACCCGCTCGTGAACATTTCAGGATCGTGCCTTAATTTGAAAATCGATCGTGGCGAGAGCATAACGCCGTCATCCTCTGGTGGGGCTTCAATATACACATGATAATTAATCGATAGCGTTTTGGGAGGCGCGCACTCGATAGCTAAACCATTCAACTGTTGATGAACTGGATCAGGTCCACGTAGGGACGGGATTACGCCATGAGTTCTTTTGAGAATGCCTCGCCCATCATCTCCCATAAAATTAAGGGGAGCGTCTTTGCTTCCAAAGATTCCACACGAACACTTGCACTCGAAGCAAGAACAATGCTCGCTGAACCAAGCGTTCACTTCCGTTGAATTGTACCACTCTGGGTAGCCATTCGTGTCAAAATCGTAAGCATCAAACGTAAGATCATCCTGTGACTTATACGGGTAGTTCTTCTGGTTATACTTATACGGGTTATACGGTGTATCACTAAGAGGACCCTCGGTGAATATTATTGAATCCTTAAGAGTATCGGGATCTGACAGATCACCGTTATCATTCGGAGCAATAAGCTCAAGAGTTGCACTCATGGGCCAGTAATTGTCCACTATAACGTGCAAATTTTCGCCTTCGGTCAAGTCTACGTGGTAATCGCGGTATGGAGAAGTCCCCTCTCTGTGCTCACTCTGAAGTGATCCGTCATCGTAAACTACCCCAAGCTTTTCCAAAGACCATGGATTGAAAAACGGGTAATGGCTAGGTCCTGGCATTATATCATCGCCCCAAGTACTTGTATTGGTATTCGGGTGCTCGGAATCGTACTTACCTGAATATGCTCTCCAATTCGATGTACTCACAGTGTTAAAATCTTCTCCGTAAATAAACTTTGACTCTGACAGTAGAAACGGATCGTCAGAATACCAGGGAAAGCTTTTTCTTTCTGGCGCGTACGGATCGTACTTCGACACGAAATCGTACAAAGTGACATTTGCATGCTCGTAATTGAACCATGGTATTGATTCATCAGGCCAGCCAGAATCATATAGTCCGCCAGGATCGCAACTACCTATTCCTTTCAAGCACTCGTTGTATTTTGCATCGATGATGGTAATTATTTCCTTTCTTTCGTACGGTCCAGGCGAAGCTTTCTTGTAAAAATCAGGAATATCCAAGAAGTCGTGAACGATATTTTTCGCACACCCTAATTGTTCGGGATGACTTTTTCTCCTTTGGAAAGCATCCTCGCCGTTGCAATAGAAGTGCTGGTCGGAAGGTTGCGGACCAATCCTTCCTTTGAGCGATAACACATCATCACCCGTATAATTTCCGTTTGGATCTCGACATTTTGATGCTGGAGCGGACCAATCGTATGCAATATTTGTTGAGGGGCAGCAATCACCTCCGTCATAGCCACACTCTTTCGTGTTTAATGTTTCGTCGCATACACCATCTCCCCAGCGATGACAATGCGCTGAAAAACACTGAGATAAGTTTGCAGCGTTAATGCGAGGGTAAAGTTCGCGCATCAAGGAATCGTACTTACCGCCAAAAAACTTATCTTGACAGTTCTTTACTCCTTCGCATTCGTAAAGAGATGCAGTCTGCGGTAAGGTCACGTTAATGTCTTTCCTGTAGTCATGCTTATCAGATGGTACGTCGGTATGTATCAATCTGTACCTTAAAAGTACACCTCCTTCAACGAGTTTTCGAGGATAGTCACACGCAATCGAATCCGTCGGCGCACAATAGGAACACATTCCATTCGTCATTCTGCCACACGGACACTCCTGGATCTCTTCTTTGGTTGCACCGCGCCACACGCACGCTCCTGCAATGCATTGATAATTATTGAACGAACCCTCCACACCGGGTACAAAATTATCACACCCGAATAGTTTTGTCACGCTTTCACCTCCTTTCCTCACCAAATCGTTGCAGTCTGGGTCGTGCGCACCGTATCCACAGTCACAACCGTCACAGGCAGCGTACGAATTCCGAGGACCTTTCCATTTTGCAGGTGGTGTAAGCGTTACGTTTGGACGGCCCTTTAAACAGGTCCAGCTTTCAACTGGGTCTGAAGTTAAAGTTGTTACACGAGCATCCAATGCTCTCTGCACTGACCCGTTTGCCCCTATGCACATACGCGTGACGTTTGCGATTCGAGTCATCCAGCGTCCATTTCCTACCATGACGCCCTTGCCACTAGTATTGATAGTATCACCGATGACTTGACCTTTGCTTTCACTCCAACTCAATTTTCCTTGGATCCATTTTCCTTGGATCCGCTTGATTCTTTTTTTTGATTCCTCGCTTAATAAAGTCCACTCCTCCGTTACCTCATTTCGTCCATAGAGTTTCCAAGATTGCGGATGGGTCAAACGCACCTCCGGTGATCCATAAGAACTCCGCCACCCATTGGCAAGTAAAATATCGTACGATGCTACCGATCGCGTTTCGTGAGGTTGCTTTTCAAAGTGCAGTTCGACCGGGTGAGTTGCGTTCGGAAGGACCTGAGAAAGCCAACCAAATTTACCACCATTTCCAAATTCTTCATCCAGCAAATACCCGTTTAAGATTAATCCAGTTCCTCCTTTTCCTTCGACATAGGGCTTGCAGTTGTCCCACTCCAATAGGCAATGCGTGCAGCCACAACGCGGATTATGGACGTGCTTAGTAGGTTTGTAGTACAAACTCAAGCGAACGTTTGAGTTAGGATAATCTGCGGCAGTGGCGTAGTCTGTCGGTACAACCTCGCGTTCAAAAATCGAATCACGACTTGGTCTGTCTGAAATTCTTGAGACGTGAAGTCCACCGGTATCCAAGCAACCACATCGTGTGTTGTGGCATCCACATCCTGCCGAACCGAAAAGACTATGACTTGGGGTGTTTGCAACCTCTTTACCTGCAAAATACGCTTTTGTTTTGTTCGCATTCAGCATGATAGGATTATCACCCCCGTCAAATAAAGAAACGTAGTCTATGAAGAGGTAAACACCGGATGTGTTTGCAGCAACTTCATCAACCTCGAGCTTGAAATATTTCATATCGGTCTGATCGCAACTTCCTGGTGACGGCGGCGGCGAGGGAGGTGGTGCCGGCATCGGGATCGATGGCGGTGGGAAAGGCGGTGGCGAAGGCGGTGGCGTTGGAAAAGGCGGTGGCGAAGGAGCTGGCGGTGGAGCTGGTGGCGGAGACGGCGGCGGTGGAGTTGGAGGTGGAGATGGCGGCGGTAGCGGTGGAGGCAATGGCGGCGGAAACGGTGCAACTGGCGTTTCAACCGTAGGACAAGACTCCTCTTGATAATGGCATTCCGCTGGACTACAAATATCTTGGTAAGAAAGTTGCATGCCGTAATTTTGAGCGCATATGCATCCCACGTTCGAGTTAGAGCATTTTTCGCCGACTGCCATCTCGAGCAAACCAGGCGCGGGTAAATCCTCTCTCAAGATCAAACCCAAGTCTTGTTCCATAGAGAATTCGCAGCCACAAGTCGCGCCGCTTTCTTCCGTGACGTCAAAGAGAATGTCGTGCACAACTTCACAATATTCTGTTTGAAGGAGTAAATAGTCGGGATGAGAACGTTCATACAGTCCAATCTCTTCCAACGCACCGAATGTCGTCTCCAAACCTCGAAAAGAATCAAAGCATTTTGTATTCACAACATCAATAGGAACGCCATTCTCTTCAACATTATCATCCTCTTCTTCTTCGGGAGAAGAGATAAAATCGGCATCGCTTTCGATACTTTCACTTTCGAAAGGATCAAACTCTCCTCCGCAACTCTGCATCTCCGGGATATCTATGCCTGCCCACGCGCAAGCCGTGAGCTTCTCTGTTGAATAAGCCGTAAGATCTTGAAGTGGAAAGCTGTTTGGATCAAGGTCGCATAAACATGGCAATATTTCATTGCTTATTTTTTCACAGCACTCCTTCATATCTTCAGAATAGCCCGTCTCACCTGGTACGGTCGAGCAAATTCCAATATCGAGATTCATCATGTACACAAATTCATCAACTTTGGTCTGACAGATTTCTTCGGCGACTTCCTCGGGTGCATCCGCTTCAGAAAACAATATGGGATCGTTGCACGCAGAGCACTCTTCGGAAGATTCGTCGATAACAGTTTTACAGTCACCGGTTTCCAAATCACAATAGTCTGCCATCCCCGAAGGGCAGTGCTCCTCGCTCTCTAAACCCTCAAAGGCATACACGGTGATACTTCCAAAACCAGCTATTTCGAGCGGGCAGTCCGGATCAACTGCACCACATCCGCAATCGCAGTTTGAGTCTGCGTACCAATCCATTGGACAAAGCCATTCCTCTGGAACATCGGTGGCGTTTTTTTGAGTCGGTCCGCTGTAGTCTATGAAATCTTCATAATAATTCGTATTATCCCCGGAAGAGTTGTAAGAAGCGGACGTAGATTCCTGACTAGAGCCCGAACCGCTTCCAGCCCCTGATTCAGCCATATAATGACTCGTACCTGTTTGTATTACGGATGTATCCGCTTGACATACATTATTGGCGTCGTAAGTGCAGCACATAGCCCCCGAAGCTGTGCTCACACACCACTGACCAGGCTGACAATTGTACGCCGCCTCCATACCTGTGGCTTCGAATGGGTTTTGGGATGCACCCACATTGCAGTCTGGGTCATAGGCACCGCAATTACAGTCGCAAATTCCATCGTTGTAAAGTTCCCAACCACACGCAAATTCTTCGTTTTCGCAATCCCAATCCGCAGGAACTAACCCTTCGTCGCGTCGCGCTGCGCAATCGTCGACCCTGTCGTATGACGTTATAGCCAAAGCCTCGTCCAATTGCTCTTGCGTGCATACGACGGGAGGAATTTCGATTCCGGCGTGCAAAAAGCACTGATCGCTCACGAAGTCAATTAAATTACCTTCGTACTCGGGTGGGAGCGGAACTGAAGGAATTTGCGAAGAAAATTCCGGGTAGCACATGCACGACGTGTCAGAAGTGAGTCCTGCCATGTTCATGCAGCAGTCTGCGCTACCTTGTACTCCTCCCTGATCGTTAAAACACGAACCCAACACGGTTCCTCCAATTGTACCGCATGTCTGTGCAACTTCGCTCCAATTGGGAAGATCGCCAAAACTTTCTTGAAGCAGCTTTCTTCGGGATAATCTTCTTTTTGTTGAGAGCATACCTGTGAAGTTCGCGGATCGAACCACCGGGCTCGTCTTCACAACATTTGCTTCGGATACTCCGAAAGAGTAATCCGCGACGAGAGATCTTTGCTGCCCGAGCCAACTTTGAAAAGTCACCTTAACTTCAGCCTCGCCCCCAGTATACGCAGCCATACCTCGCAATCGATTGTGAACGCTTCGCGCGCACGATGTCAGAATTTCTGTCTCACTTTTCACAAAATTGCAACCGTTCTTTCTGTTGAAGGTAGATTTTAATATCATTGAAAGTGGATCGGGTGCAGAATCGCTCAAAGCGCCGCTCGAGGAAGTAAGCGTCGCGGAACACTGTGCCGTAACATTTCGACACACCATGGACTCCTCGACCGTGATCGCAGAGTAAATAACCACACTGAATATGCCCAAGATAAAGAAGCTCAAAATCGAAGAGAGTTTCCAGCTGTAGATATCTTTCCCGGACGTTTTTGCTTTTTTGCCCTTAGCGTTGATCATGGACATAGCACGTAGATCTACGAACTGACGCTTGCCGTCCATTTCAACCGTAGATTTTCCAGTCCCATCTCTCGACTGATGAGTAGATTCCTTCGCGAGGACTTCAGATTTATTTTCGTCGTCGAAATTGTCGAGCAATTCGAGACCTGTTCTGACGAATCTTGAAGCAGGCCCCGCAAAGATCATCATATCCACGAGTGCCGAGGTGATGCTCATAAATGAAAGATACGCAATAACTCCAAAGAGCATGACGTAACCAATGTCTTCTGATTGCAATTTTGAGTTTGAATCCTTCAAAAGATGTGCTCCGCAAAAGGTGATAAACGCTGGTGCCGCCGTTTGTAAAACTCCGCGAACAGCGTCAGAAATCGATCGAACTCGCTCCGCACGTAGCGTTTCCATGAGTTTTGCGTCTACAAATTTAACCGCGAGGACAGCGGCATCAACGCCTTCTTTACCACCCTGTTCGAAATCAGCCACGCCATCACCGTCTACATCCGCGTTCAAAATGTCGGTAAGATTCATCTTGAGCACGTTGTCATTTTTCAGTGAGTCGGAATCAGTCAGAGTATCGGACTCATCCTCGCTCGCAGCGCTTTTAAACAAATCAGAGGATCCGAATGCAACTTTTACACTCCCTGTGATCGTTGCAATGACGTGCACGAACATACCTTGTAATATTCCGATAAGAAAATACAGCGACGCGTAGGCGATAAGAATGAAACCAAACTCCGGAACTTCGATGATAGCCGCCAGGGACGCCGCAAGAAAGACGATACAATTTTTCCCGAGAGTGTGAGAAAATCCGAAAAACTTCTTAAAAGCTACCATATCAGTCGATAGCAGCATTTCAAGACGTTCCTTTGATAGTGCGCTTGGGTGCAATAGTTTATATCGAATCGCATGCCTCGATACGTCTCGTTCAAGTATCGCCCGGCACGATAGGAAACATCGTTGCATCCCGAGACTAAAAACCACGAGACAAACGCCATACATTAAAAGCCACATTGAATATTGTTCCAAGTTCACACCTTTTGCAGAAGGTGCGACGTAAACAATCTTGAGGGCCAAGTTTGCAAACACTGGAATCATGCTTATCCCAGCCGCGACAACGCACGTCGTAAAAAACAAGTAAAACTGGGCAAACGGTTTCAATCTGCGCAAAAGAATTATTCCTTTATACACAGCTTTACACGTTGAATACACCGTATCTTCCTCATCTTCGCAATCTGGGTTCTTCCCTCCTTTCCACTCGTAGGATCCGTCCTCAGTCTTCGCGCGTCGCGAAAAGAACCTCGAGAGAAAGAGCGAAAGCACCGCCTCGGGAGGAACGCCATCCTCTCGGGCATCCCTGATTTCCGACACGTTCTCTCCAGCTTTCGCTCCGAGCATTTTCTTCTCCCTCTCTTTCAAATCAGCGGCGGCCAAAGTGACATCCATCGCGCGTATGGATGATTTATGAGCGCCCTTCCTTCCTCTCTGTTTGATTTTGCAAAAGATACGAAAAGTGTTCGAACTACTCGGTGTCTGTCAACCAAGTGACGACAAAATCTTTTCGTTGATCGGTCGAATTCTCGTCGACCGGCGTCTACTTTCCGTACTTTTTTTACTGCCAGCTGGCGAAATAAATTCGAATTTTGCTTATTTTGAACGAGTGGTCAATTAAATTGGTTGTTATCAATAATGGAGACCGGAGGCGAGGCGACGAAATCGAGGCGAGCGCGACGTTTACGGAAAAAGAAAAAGCAAATCGTGGAAACTCAACGCGATTAAAAGAACAAAATCGAAATGAAAAGTGTGACCTCTCGAACAACGCGTTTTAATTATTGCGTTTATTAAAGTAGATTTTTCGCGTGTCGGAGAGATTCGATTTTAGAGCGCACGGTGTCGTTCAAATTGTTTTAAGAAGATGATAATACTATTTAACTAAGAGTTAATTTACAAAAATCTTTCGATTTCTCTCTCTCTCTCTCTCTCTCTCTCTATGTATAAATATTCCTATGACTTCTTCTTCTTCTTCTTCTTCTTCTTCTTCTTACATGCGTCCGGTGTAACTCGGCGACGTCGTGTACTTGGCCGAAGGCGGCATGCCAGAAGAAATATTTTTCCCGAACGGCGTGCCGTCGTCCGCTTCCGCGGCGGGCGCTTCTCCTCCCTCGATTTCTTCCTTCTCGCGCTCTAATTCTATGCGTCTTCTCGCAAACTTTTCGCGATCGAACGAGGACCTTTTCGCGTCTCCTGAGATTCGGCCCAACGGTGACATTTGTCTCGGTGGACCCTCTTTCATGTCTCCTAAACTTTCGCGGCTGGAATGCGAGATGGTCAAGTTGCCGATGGACGACGTGAGACTTTGTTGACTCGCGTTGCCGAGCTTTGATTTGTCGTACATCGGCGGCGGATACGCGACGTGATTGTTCGCGGTTGTTTGCATGTCGCTCAAGTTTTCACCGGAAAACGTGCCCACGTTCGCCATTCGAATGGACGATTGCGCTTGTAACGACGGCGAAGCGGCGCGGTTACCGAAGAGTTCGTCCATGAGTTGAGGCGGTTGGCCGCCGAGAGGATTGTCGTCGTGTAAACTGTCTCTTCGACCGGCGGCCCAAGCGGAAGTTTGCGCGTGCAACGCCGCGGCGCGTCTTTTCTCGGGAGAACCTGGAGAAGACGTCCCAACGTTAATGCTATCGACGACTCTTCCGCCGTATTCAAGAATTTTAACCGTCGAGACGCCGCCGATTAATTGGCAAAACACGCAAACGCCTCCGGGTTTAATTAAACCGAGTTGTCGCAACCGCGCCATGGCTTCGACGTCCGCCGCACCGGACGGATTCCTTCGCAGAGCGTCTAAAAATACGTCCGATACGTCCGAATCGTTGCTAATAATGTTACTCACTGCCTCGCGCCCGTCGGATAAAACAGGAATGATGCCTCGAATGATCAACTGTTGCCTCGCCTCCTCGGCGCCTTCGATGACCCAACTCAAGCTGCCGCCTCGAATAGACGGAATCGTCAAACTCATCACCGGACAAATCGGTCTGTATTTTGCAATCATTCGAGTTGTTTCCCCGGTGTGCGAAAATACGACGATACAGCTCGCGCGCGTTTGGTACGCGCACGAGACCGCGGCGTCGGCTAAAGACCACTTGTGCAACTCTTTACGCGAGACGTTGCTTATGTGTTTCATCCACGCGCTCTCTTCCTTCGATTCGCGCGCGTTACCTTTACCAGAAGGGAACTTATCGCTTCTACCTTCCGATAACGCGGAAATTCGAGAGGAAACAAACTTCTTTTGTCTCGCATATCGCGATTCGTAATCGTACACTCTATCCGCGGCGTTCGCGATGGCTAAAACAGTCTTGACGCATTCCACCGGGAACATCCCCGAGTAGGTTTCTTTACCCAACATTAAAGCGTCCGCGCCGTCTAAAACGATGTTTGCGATATCTGTCGCTTCTGCTCGGGTCGGTCGTGGCGCCTTAATCATCGAATCGACGAGTCTGGTGACAACCGCGACCGTTCCCAGTTCTTCGCACACGCGCAAGACGAACTTTTGCACGCGAAACATCTTCTCCGGGGCAATGACGGCACCCAAATCGCCTCTGGCTAATAAAATGGCATCCGCGACTTTACACGTTTCTTTGACGCTCTGCAACGCCTTCAACGTGTCCACTCGTGCAATCAACGCGACTTTCGGATAAAACTTTTGCGCTGCTCGTTTCAAATCCGCCAACTGATGGCTTCCCGTGGCGCCTCCGAAAGAGACGAAATCCACCGGAACCGATCGACTAATTTTTTTGAGCAACTGTTCGTCCCCGGGCGAGAGCGCCCCGGATTCGCGCCTGAACCGAATCGCGATTGAATTCCCGGCAAAACCCACGTCAAACTCTAAATCTCCGTCGCACTCGCACGTCACCGTCTCTCTCTCTACGTTTCTCACAATCAACTTAGCGCTCTTATCGTTGTTATTCCCAATCAACGGCGCGATAAAAATCTCATCCCCAACATCGCAGTGCGCCGCGAAATGCTCAAAGTGATCTCCCAACGGAATCGATCTCGCGCTGGTAATCTTTTGCGCCTCTTTCGTGTTGGTCAACTTCACCGCGCCGCCCCTTGAAAATTTCAACGACTTTTTCTTCTCGCCTTTCTTCGCCGGAGTAAACCTTTTCGCCGCCACGCTCTCCGACGAGGACAACCGATCGTCTCCGCGAGACGAAGACTCCTCCTCCTCCTCTTCGCCCGACGACAAAGCCGCCGAGTCTTCTTTCTCCTCGTCTTCTTCCAACTCCTCGGCGACTTCGACTCGGCACGTGTCCCCGCCAAACGCGAGGTACGTCGCGCACAATCGTTTCTACGTTTGTCGATATTTATTAAAGAGTGAGATGATGCGAGAGATGTTCTTCGTCGTCAGTACGTACGCGGCGACAAAACAAGCGCGCTGATAATAATGATACTAACACTTAAAAAGACGATAAGAAGAAACGTGTACCACGATTGACGCGACCGATGATGATGCTCTAAAACGTACCGTTATTTTCTGCGCTCGCGTCAGATTCTTCATCACCTCCTGAAACTCCTCGTGTGAACTGGTCGAGTGACTAAAGTCGTACCTCGCCACGGTCACGCCGCTTTCTAAAAACATGCACAAATCGTCCACCGTTTTGCTCATCTCCCCACCAATCGTGGCGATCACTTTGCACTTTTGGTGCGGCACCGGTGGTTTTTCGATCGAGGAGCACTTCTCCGCGATCGAAAGAACTTTCGCGTGCGTGTCGTTGCCGGTGTTGGAAACGGAATCGATTTGGAAGTTGCTCAAGCCGTTCGTGCTCGGCCAGGAGTTCATCATACCCGCGGTGGACGATAACGCCCTTTTTAATCGAACCATATTCTTTCGTTGCTTCTTTTGTTGTGCTTCTTTACTAAAGTCTTCTCTTTCTCTCTTTAATAATAGCGGAGAAAAGCGGTGAAGAGTGAAGATCTCGAAAAGGCGGATTCTTAGGCTCTTTTTGCTGCAGAAAATACGTACGGAAAGCGGAGAACGAAGTCAGAGGTGTAACGCTCTATCTCGTAGGTTTTCTTTTACTCTTTTTTGCTTTCGTATTGGTTCGTTACGAGTGCATGTTACAATTTATGTGTACACGTTTAGTATTTATTATGTTTGTCGCACACGTGTGCGTGCTTGTATTTGACGTGTCTCTCTTTTGTCTAACGAGCGCGAAAAGAGGAGTACGCTCTCTTTTTTCTCGCTCGCGCGTACGCGCCGTCCGGGGAGCTATTCTTCTTCTTCTTCTTCCGAGTCGTAGAACTCGTCGTATAACGTTCCGCCTTCGTATCGCCAACCGGGTGGGAGAGGACAGTCGTTGTCGAGGCAGTATTGTAAACACTCGGTTTGGTTGTTCTCGTGCGCTTCTCGAACGGCGTCCTCGTCCCAAGGCGCTTTGGCGGTTTCGTGCAAGTACTTCAAACAGTCTAAGTGACCGTTCGCGGCTGCCCACGCACACGCATACTCGTCAAATTGATCATACTTACGCTCAACAAGATATTCGAGTATGTGAAGATGACCCTTTAAAGCTGCCCAATTGGCAGTCCAAGAACCCCAAGGCGCTTTCGCTTCTTCGCGTAAGTATTTGAGGCACTCGAGATGACCTTCTGAGGCAGCATTTGTACACGCGTTCTTATCGATAGGACACTCATTTGCAACGCAATACTTTACCATTTCCAGATTACCTTGTTCTGCGGCCCTATTAATCGTCCTTCCAGCCCACTCACACTTTTTCTCCTCTCGCGCCCACTTGAGCAACTCGAGTTTATTCGTTCCAGCAACTTCCGAGCAGAAATATCTTTCGCTGTCAGTCGGCCACAACGATCGATTCTCCCACGCAACTTCCAACGTCGATATCGACGACATCTCTCTCACTTTAAACCTCTCTTTCAACTCCCCCTTGCGAGATGATCTCTTAATCAACTTTCTCGTCTCTTTATTCACTCCGTACAAGAATTTGATATCGTTTGAATTCAATCTCGGAAGAATGTGTTGGAAACTCACATCGTCGCACTTCACGATCAACTCCCACAACGACGACACAAAAGAATCTCTCTCTTCCGCTTTGTCGCGCTTTTTCTTCCGCGCTCTCGTCGTGACTTCTCCAGAACAAGACATCGCGGAGCAAAAACAATTGTTTTTCCCACCGAGGTAAAAAAAGACGTTACTCAAAATGGCGACGAATGTATGCTCGCGAGCGTCGACGACGACACCGTCGTCATCGTTTGCACCGTCGTCGCTCTCAACGACGAGGCGAAACAACGGGAGGAGGAGGATTTGCGACGAGAGGAATCAAAATCGTCTCTCGCTGCGACGACCACGGGGACAAAAACGCTGCTTTTTCTCGCGCGATGCAAAATCAGCGGCAACGACCCCAACGGGGAGCGAAGATGAAGTCGAGCGTACCATCGACGCGGACTCGATCGCCGTGCGAGTGTTTCACGAGAAGAAGAAGAACGACGAAAACAACGACAGCATCCACGTAAAAGAAGGCACCGTGTGCGCGTTAGGCACGCGTGGAAGATTTCACATCAAATACGCGAAGAACAAATACAAGGAACGCGTTGACTTCACGGACAGCTCTTTCAAGACTCTTCTGGGCGGGTTTAACGAAGAGGAGGAAACGTTGACCAATGGTCAACAGTACTACTCGTACGAATCGGAACTCTCCGGAACGATACGGAAAAACCATTTAGATGGGTGCGAGAAGAACGTTTTGAACACGTTCGTGGCGAGGACCGGGCAATGGGCGACGGAAAATGGGGTGAATAAAATGTTAAGAGGGAAAGTGGTGGGCGTGTGCGAGACGTCGGCGGCGGACGCGGTGGCGAGGTATTCGATGAAACCGCCTCCTCTTACTTGGACGAAGAAGAAGGAAAAGAAGAAGAAGGAAAAGAGAAAGAACGATGACGACGACGTAAACGAGGACGTGATGATATTGCCTCCGAACATGCCGAAAGGGAAGACGAGGACGGCTGTCGTCGCGCTCGCGTTTGCGATCAAACCGAAAATTGCAATGCGGGCGTTTGTAAACTTGGACACTTTTACCGTCTGGCGAGCGGAATTGATTACGCCGGAAGGGGTGGAGTTGTGGCGATTTAGCAGTGGTGAAGGTGAGGGAGAAGTCGCGCACAGAGAACACGCCGCAGGACACGTGACCGTGTACACGACGACAGAAGAGAGATGTGCGAGGAGTAGCGACGACGACGACGACTCTTTCGAGGCGCCATATTACGGAACTTTAAAAAGCGAAACTCAGACTACAACTTCAAAAACAACTTCAATCGACGTCATGAGGTGCGAGGGTGGCCATTTTCTCGCCGAAACCAGTCGAGGGTATTTCTTTATCGATTTTTCATCGCACGTGTCTGGTATCGATAAGACCGCCGCGGCTTTGAGCGCAAACGAAGATTTGAAGATTTGTGGATACACTTCTTCTTTGGGCGTCGGCGGCGCACCAATACGAGGGAACATTAGAATCGGCGATTTCGATGCGTTCGGGAGCACGCAGAAGAACGTTGCGTTTTGGGAGCAAAGCTTAGACGCCGCGGCGAGATTACCCGGGACGTTGATGTCCCCTCCGGCCGGGTCGTTAGGCTTGGACGCGATTCGCGATACCATTATTCGTTTGAACGTACCAAAACGCGTGCCAGGGTCCAGGAAGAACCCGAAAGTAACCTTAGATGCGTTTGCGAGCGAAGAAGATTTGCTGGCAGCGAGTAGTAGTAAAAATAGCGACGACGATTTCGTGTTGCCGTGGTCGAAATTGACGTTCATCGATGGGGCGCCGTACGTCGAGTGCTTCTTAAATCCAGACGATTCCATGGTGAAAACGGTAAACTCGAAGAGTGGGCTGTATAAGCTCTCGTTAGCCGTCGGTGGCGTTGGAGTGATCTTATCCAATCGCGTGGCCACTGAACTGGACCTCATCGAGCAAAAACAAGGATTGTCTCCCGGCGGCATTCTCAGCGGGGCCGGCGAAGATACGGGAAGATTAGCGAGAGTATCGAACGAAACGTTTACGATTCGAGCGGATAGCTTTAGAATAGGACGGTTTGGTTTCGAACACGAAACCGTGCGCGCTTTGACGCATTTGGACGGCGATCCGCCTGATTTGGGATTGTCCTGCCACGCCGACGGCATCGTATGCGCAGACTTGTTTCGCGGGTGTTGCCTGTATATCGACGCGAAGAATGAGCGCATGGCGGTCACTTCGGCGATACAGTAGTAAAGAAGATTTGATGAGAGATGATGTTATTTACCATTTGTTCTCTTTCGGTGCTTTCAATTCTTTCGAACGTTTTCTCTCTATGTGTTACAACAAATATATTTTAAACAGCTTTTCCTTCTTTTATGAGTTCAAACATTCCAATCGTTTGCTTTACGAGGAGCGATTTCACCACGCTTCCGCCGGTGCCTTCGCCATCGAGCGCGTCCTCTAAAACTTCACGAATCGCTCGTAAGTTTGGTTTTTCCTTCGTGCTCTTCGTGGTCGGCTGGTTCATGAGCTTTTCAAATACGAGTTTCCACACGTCTTGGTTCCAGTATCGTTTCAACGCGAGCTTTGGCGCGTATTTTCCCGTCTTTCTATCCGTGATTGTTTCCATGTACTCGCCGTGCAACATCACGTGAATAGTCGCCGCGATTGCGAAGCAATCGGATTGGTACGTCCAACTCTTGTTCTCGCGCATCTCCGGGCAGCTAAAGCTTTCCGTCCCGGCGTTTCCTACGAATTGCGTGTTCGCGTCGTAATCTCTCAAATCGATCGCGCGTCCGAAATCGATCAAAGCTAAGCCTTTCTTCTTCCACGATCCTGGTCGGGACTTGTCCCAATCCAACCACCGCTCGCCGCCGTTTCTCAAAAGTAGATTATCTGGTTTTACATCGCAGTGCAAAACGTCGCTTTCGTGCGTCCATTCGAGTAAGCGAAGGAGTTCGATGGAGTAGTACATGGCGAGTTTTTCGTCCATGGCGCCAGTCTTCCTTTCCGTGAGCTTGTAGAAATTAACGACGTCTTGGAGAGTCCCGTGGTCGCCAAATTTCATAACGAGCGCGCCAGTGGTGTGCGCTTGAGATTTATCGTCGAGTAACAAGCGCAGGTGCGAAGGAATAACGATGTCTCTCGGTGCGCCTCGCGGGAGGCGTTCGCACAAGCGCGAGGAGATGAGAAACTCCCAACTGGCCAGTTTCTTGGATTCGACTTTTATCGCAAACACTGGAGGCACATCGTCTGGTTTCAAAGTCTCCTTCCCTTCGGCTTCGTAAACGCACGCGTGCGCGCCTTCGCCAGCTTTACTTCTCAACGTGTACTCTTTATTGCCGATGGTGACTTCAACGCCTTCGCCCGCTTTCTTTCCGATGGCGCCCTTCGCGCCGCTCACTCGCTTCCCAGCGGCAACGAGACCGGCGAGTTCTGAAGGATCGTTCGATACGGACACGTGCACGCTGCTCGATTCGATTTTCGCGCTCTTTAAGAGGCTATCTATGTTTGCAAACGGATCGATGAGATGCTTCTTCTCGTTTTCTTTTTCTTTTGTTCTTTTTATTGCTGTTTTGTTCTCGCGCGCGCCTACATTTTCTTCTATGATGACATCTTTCAAAGTGTTGTCCTTGTCGTCATTAACAGCCGGTACCGCCGTTAAAACCGTCTTCTCCTCTCCTTTCGGAGTAGAAAAGCGTTTAACCGTGTTATCGTTTAAAGACGACTTCGCTCCCGTTGGTACTTTGTTTTCATCATCATTCTCATTCCTCGCCGGCGCTACGCCTTCTATGTTCCTTTCCTTCAAGACAACGATGGGACTTCCAAAACCTTTCTTCTGTTGCAGCGCGCCTTTCTTGATTTCGTTTATGCTCGGAATGCACTCCGTGTCTTCGCGAATGTCGAAATCGAAGTCGTTATTGTTGTTGTTATTATTATTCGTTTCTTCTTTCGTCACGACAATGTTCGCGGGAAGGCGCACCGTGTCTTCTCGAACGAGGAATCCACCGTCGTCGTCGTCGTCGTCGTCGTCTTTCTTTTCTGCCACTCTCTTGACGGCGTGAGTGCTTTTCATTTTCGGCGTTCGCGCGCCTCGACTCGCGTCGCCTTCGTAACCGGACCCAGAACCAGATTTTGTACCGCCTTCGTCGTCGGATTTTTGCTCTTCCTTCGCGCCTCCTCTATCCGAGAACATTGCCATGACGTCCCCCCACGCTTCTTTCGTGCAAAACGTCATCGTCGGCTCGCTATTTTGTAAGAAACCACCCTCGTCTTTCGTCCATCGCGCACCGGCGGATGGTTTTGCCTTTTCATCGGCGGTAGTTGCGGCGGCGGCGGCGGCGGAATTTTGAGCCGATTTCTCGTTCTCGCACGAATCGATTTGCGAGATGTGTTCGCTCTCCTTCTTACTCGCCGTGTTCGGACGTTCAGGGAGCCACTGTTCGTTTCTTTTGCTCGCAGCTTCGTCGTCAACGTCCATGCTCGTGATTCCTTTGGATGCGGCGGCGTTCGAGGCAGACGCAACGACAATCGGAGATTGGTGCGACATGCGTTGTTGGTAATTTTCGTGTTCCGGGTGGTTCTCGCGCCACTCTCTCGCGGCGGTTTCTTCGAACGTTTCTTTCAAATTCACCTGCTTTTCTGAACCACAGTCCATAGCGGTAGAAGAAGAAGGTTTTTTCATTTGCGATTGCGAGAGTAACTTTGCTCTTTCGTGCGCGGACACCGGATTGACTTTGACGTCGTTTTTCAAGTCCATGCGGTCGCGCAAGCGAAGAGGCATTTCCGAAATCTTTGTCGTTTTTAGCGCTTTTTGGACCATCTCGGCATCTAAGCACTCCGTGTCTTCGTAGACTTCAATTGTCGCGTCGATGGTTTTCCCAGGCGCGAGTTTTCGTTTCGATGCCGTCAACGATGCGCCGTTCCATTGCGACGGCTTCGCCGCGTTTTCTTTAATCGTCTCCTCTCGGGTGCCCAATTTTTTCCAGTTTGTGGCGATATTTTCGCTATCACCTCGATTTTGCGTCATTCGCGACCCGTTTTCGTCGTCGTCTTCGAACACCTCAAAGTTGGAGGGACGCATGATGTTGTTGTTGTTGTTCGAGGCGCGTCGATCGCCTTGGATCGTAGGCGCGCCGCTTTGTCTTCTCAAACCGCCGCCGCCCAAACCTCTCGTCGCTTGCTGCGCTCTCAAACTCGTCAACCCAGCCTCGATCCTTCTCCCAGTTTTCGTCACTTTATCCCCAAAATGACGATAACTTTGGCTCTGATCTTCCAAAACCTCTCCTCTTTCCTCTTTCTTCATCTCTCGTTTTCTCACCCGCTTCGTAAAGCCTTCGTATTGCATCTTCAACCTCGACACCGGCTCGGCTTTCATCTCCACGCCTCTCTTGTACACCTCGTCCGCTAACTTGTACGCTTTCTTCATTTCCAAAAAACTCGCGTAACACTCGTAGAATAGCGCATGCGTTTGCCCAATATCGTTCGCTTTGAGAAATTTGAACACGTCCGACGGGTCCGAACACGCGTCCGCGTATTTAATCCACACTCGCAAATACCGCAAATCTTTCTGGTACTTCGCGTCCTCTTGCAACTCAACCGTGCACTTCTCTAAAATCGGAAGTAATTCCTCGTTCTTGTTCGTCGGAAACGTCTGTTCGGTCCATTTGATCAATCTATTTTATAACCACCAGAGTTTTAACAAAGAGAGAGTGTTTGAGAGAGAGAGAGAGAAAAAAAATGTGAGCACGTAGTAAAAGCGCGTTCGGTTGTTCGTTTCCAGCTACGCCGCGCGAAAATCGAAAGCGCTGCTTTAAAAAAGAGAGACAAAAGAGAAAAGAGAAAAGAGAGCCGCACCTCAACCAAACTTCCAACGGGTCTTCGCCGTCGTAATTCGCAATCTCGTTCAAGTGCGCCCTAAAGTTTCGTTCGGCGACGCGGAGAGAAAAGGTCAGTATTTTTCAAAATCAGTCGCTCTTTTGGAAGGCGTCGTTTTTTTCCAAGAACGAATCTTGCAAAAGAAAGAGAAACGCGCGACGAGTACACAACGCTCTTTGCGCGTAAAAGTACCTTTTCTCTCGCTCTGTTTTCTCGTTTATTTTCCCCTTCTTCGAGCTGTTTTGTTGGAACGTCTCCTCGATCGCGGCGACCGTTCGTCCTTGCTTCAACGGGAGGACGTTTTCTTTGGACGTTTCCCAGTGGTAATTTTGCTCCGCCATTGTGTTTCTCTTTTCTTCAAACCACCCTTATTATACTCTTCCAAAGCGCAACAAAAACAAAACGAAAAGAAAAAGGACGGAAGAAGACAACACTTTTCTCGTCTCGTCAGAGTCGCTCTTGGCAAAGCGCGTTTGTGTTTTTGTGTGTGTGCGTTTGCGCGCGTGATACTAGGGGAACGCGATGATGAATGAATTCT
>ERZ651776.467-NODE-467-length-57553-cov-4.542105_pt1 | contig 57553 bp, 60 predicted proteins | sample MGYA00514761_ERZ651776 | MGnify/ENA metagenome assembly ERZ651776
CTACTAAAGAATCTAGCCATAGAAGATTTCTTCGTCCACCTGATAAATGGCTATGCTGTCCAGCATGAGACGGAAGATAAGCATTACAAGCAGTGAACAAAGCTATTAAAAAACCAACAAAAAGAGGAATAACTCCTTGGACTACAAGCACCCATGTAATTATCCATGCAGAAAATTGCCCTAGACCTATAGCAATCATTTCCCATTCAATTCTTCCTGTAAAAGTTCTAGCAACTTTTCTTTCAGAGTCTATTGATAAATCCATCGAGTCTTCAACTAACTTATCCACGACCACCCCCTATATTTGGCTAGAAGACCTAATACCAATCCAAGGGCATAACCACTTGACGAAATCAGGAAGCTTTCTTGGAAAATATAAAGAAGAGAAGCGCCAAAAATACTTCCCCAAAACAGCAAACCAAACCAAACCAAACCCCATTGTTCTAGATGCTGACTTAACCACTCCATAGAAATATTCTATCCTTTTAATTAAGTAGCATCAATTTTAAGGATTTTTTCTTTTTGTCTTAATGTATTCAGAGGCTTCTTCAAATCCTCCAATATTAAGAACCCTTGTATAGCCTGCATTTAATAAAATATTTTTTGCATTCTCAGACCTTACTCCACTTCTGCAAAATAAATAAATCTTATCTTCGAAAGAAGCTATCTCCTTAACATTCAGGATATCTTGCCATTCAATATGATATGTAAAATCTATAGATGCTATTTCTATTTCTTCAGGTGTTCTGACATCAATGAAAATCTCGGTAAGCATAATTTCAGACCATAAAAGTAGAAGGAATAAGATCTTTTTCAAAATCTAAACATCAAAACCGATGAATGTTGCCACTTCAGAAACTGGCCTTCTCTTTGAAACAACTTTATTAGCAGGAAAACTACTATCAGGATAACCCATCGCCACACATATCATGATTACTTCATCATCAGGTATTTTTGCATATTCTCTTACTACGGGAGATTGCATAATTCCTTGGCTATTAATCACTGAACCGAGTCCTTTTGACCATCCTGCATTAACTAATCCATTCACTACTGCTCCACAGTCAAATTTGGAAATATCTTCATCTTGTAGCGTTTTATCGAAAGTGACAATTACGGCAACTGGTGCATCAAATTGTCTAAAGCCTCTTAGGACCCAATCAGTTCTAGCTTCTTTATCATCTCTTTCAATTCCCATTTCCTTAAAAAGTTGAATAGCGATTTCGATCTGTCTCTCCCTGTGAACTCCTTCATATCCTAGAGGTGGTCTAATTTCTCTAGAAGGCGGAACTCCTTCAACATTTCTTTTAGTATTTTCTTTTCTTATATTATCCAGTGCATCACCTGTCACAATATGAAAATGCCATGGCTGAGTATTCATAGACGAAGGTGCTCTGGTTGCCAGCTCAATCACCTCTTCAAGGACTGCTTTGGGGACTGGTTTGTCTAAATAACCTCTAGCACTTCTTCTATCCTTTATAACTTCTTCGTATTGCATATTAATCTTCCTTTTTTTAGGTTTCTTAGTTTACGGCAAGTAAGTTTATATCAAATATTAATGCTGAATTGGGAGGAATACCTGGCCTACCTGCCTCTCCGTAAGCTAAGTCGGGATGAATAAAAATGCGCCATGAATCGCCTTCACTCATTAATGAAATTGTTTCTTGGCAACCTGGGATTAATTGAGAAAGCTTAGTTGTCAAAGGCTCTCCATTATCAATAGAACTCCAAAATACAGATCCATCTTTCAATGTTCCATGGAAATCTGCCGTTATCATATCGCTTAAAGCTGGTGTCTTTCCGTAGCCCGACTTCATAATCACATATTGAAGACCTGGTTTAACGGCTATTACGCCTTCATTCGACAAGTTGTTTTTTAAATACGCTTCACTCTCTATCAAGTTATTTTGGGCATCATTATCTTGGCCACAAGCAGTTAAAATAAAAGTCATAATTAAGATCCAAAAGTTTTTCATTGTAAGTTTATCCTTTAAAGTTTGCGTTCCATCCTTCAGGTTTGAAAGCAACAATTTTTAAGTCGGAGCAATGCATCTTTAAATGCGGTTTAAACATCCAACTATGAAGTAAGCCACCAAAAAAATCCTCATCATTATAAATAATTAATGAATCAGTTGTATCGTCCCATGGTGAAAAATACATGGTTGCAGCAAAGGCCTGAGTGTAACGAGTTTGTTTGGCAACAAAACTAGGCTTCTTAAGATTTTGTCTAGGCGTAATGCAGGCTCCTGTCTCAGTAATGGCATCTGCATCTACCGCTAAATACCCTTCTGTGCTTTCTGGTCTCTTTACTTTGACAGTCATGACTGCATTACCTTGATGTCGAGCTGTAAAAGAAACTGCTTCTTCATCTGAATAATCAAAATCTAAATCAGCCAGGTCAGGATGTTTTGGAAATCCCCATATCTCTCTTCCCCCTGCAATGGCAGCTTTAGCAGCTAAATCATGCCCGTCCTTAGCAGGACCGCAAAGAACTCTATGACACCAAGTTAGAGTATCGGGAGCGTTCACATTATAAGAGAATACATCTTCGTAAGGCAGATCTAAGGAAGTTCTTTTAGGGGTAACCGGAAATGAATACCATGTTTCAGTATAGGGATTAGTAACTTCGTTAGGACCACAGTCCGTATCAATGAAGTTGTTACACCAGATCTGGACAGGCACTTCACCGGATACTGTTACAGGCATATGATCTTCGTGTTCAAACTCCTTTAAGACTTCGTTTAAATTTGCACTCCCATAAATAATCAAGTTACTGCTGGTTAACCTCAATGGGATTCGATTAATAGTACCGTCAGAAGCTCTATAGCTATCAGTTTCAGGCCATTGCCCAAACCATGGATGATCTAATGTGTTCATGACACTATACTAATCGTCTATTAATTTCTTCTTTCAATAACCACATTCGATCTTGTCCCCAAACGTAAAAAGGATTATTGCCATCTGAATCTGTAATCTTGAAGCTTGGCACGCCCCAACAATTACCTTCATACATATCTTTTAAATTATCATCTAAGACCTTTTTCCAGGCTTTCGTATTTAATTCTTTTTTAATAACTAACCAATCTAAATCAAGCTTAGTGATAAGAGATTCAAGATATTCATCATCTCCAATATTAATACCATCATAAAAAGATGCTCGCAATAATTCGTCTATGTACTCAAAGCCCTTTCCTGCTTCATCAACAACAGGAAATAATGAATAAGCCTTTCTAGCAGGTTTTCCTATTGGAGAATATATTGAACCCATTGGATAATTATTTTTCCTTCCTTCGCGTGCTGCATCCGAAATAATATACTTTCCTTTAATTGCTGGAATTGTCATGTTTCTCATCAACATCGGTAAAACTGGTTTCGTTATTAGATTAATTGGATAATCATCCTTCATCTCTCTTACTCTTTTTGCACTTACAAAAGTATAGGGGCTATTTAGAGAGGGGTAATAATGAAGGTTAACTGTTTTTGTAGATTCCATCTTAGATGGAGCACTAAGATGTGGTGTACAAATAGGTTCGTTAATTGAATCTTTTTTTAAACCAAGCTCAATCAGTCGATCCTCTAAATGATGAAGGCGATCAACCCCCCAATATAATTCTTTCTCATAATAAAATGCAGAACCAAAATAATAATCCTTTTCACTTCTAATGAGATTGCCTGATTCTAATTTATTTGAGACTTCATCGTCTGAAGAACTATATTCCCTGCATAAATCATCAAGAATTGATTCGTTACTAGACCATAAAGCAGAGCTTACCTTCTTTGCAACTTCAGCAAAATTTAAAGTATCTACAGCAGTTAATATTTTGTTAGATTTAATCACCAATTCTGCTGAAGGGTAAGATTCTGCAGAAAATTCAACTCCAAAAAATGGAGCAATCCGCTTAGCATCCTCTAAACAATAAGTGCTGTATAAGGAAGGCTCATGAACTGCATCAGAATTTTCTTCCCCAACCAAAATAGCCTGAAAAGAAATATCAAATGATTCTTGAAGCTTATCAATATATTGAATTGCAAGATGCGAATAAGGATCATCTACCTTATGAAAATACATTACTTCATGAGGTCTATTTTCTTCTGTCCTTTTTAATTCTGCAGAGGTACGAATACTCTTAAGGATTTCATAGTTTGAAAAGGTGTTCATGCCTTTATTTCTTAACTTCGCAGCAAAAGTACGTTTAATTATGAAGTTTGCAAAAGCTTTTTTTATCATGGTCTTTTATTTTAATTTATACGCACATAAAGGTACTAATATTCATTAAGGAGCCAGGCTTGATCTTGCTTGCACTCCCCAATGTCCATCTTTATTGGTAACGATATATAAAGATTGATATTGCTTCAGAGGATTATTATTTTCATCATATCTCTGGAAAATAGTTGAGATATGAACTTTATTTTCTGATGCTAAAGTGACTTTCCTCGACAGCCAAGCTGAATGATGCCAACCGGTAGATGCAAGCCCGTCAAAAATATCTATAGCAGAATACTCCTCTTTAGTATCCCAGACAGTAACTTCGCTTCCTGCAAATCTAACATGAGGATAATTAAGAGTCTCAGACCAAGTTTTCATATCTCTTAAATTAAAGTTATGCATAAAAGAATCTAAAACTAGCATAGCCTCATCAATAGCGTTCTTATTATCTTGCTCACTCCATGCGTGCAATGAGAGAAACAAACCCGTAATGAGAGTACATCTATAAAATAAGTTAATCATTTAGAGTGAATTGTATTTAGATTCTTAGCTATCGGCAAAAGCCAAAATCCTAGCCAGGTATTTATGACGAGTTTAAGGGTAGATATTATAGCTGCTGGTAGAGACCACACGAAATCCAAGAAAGCATTCCAAAACCAAGAGTACAACCAAGTCTTTATAGGTTTAAAAAATGTAAGATCAAAAAAATCTGCTGTGCTGAAAGATAAGAGGCTATATTCAGGAGAAAGTAAGAAAGAGTAGACCCAAAGGCAAAAGAAAATTTGAATCGGTGTGGTAAAAACCAGAAAATATGCGAACCAAAGTATCAGTCTATTCAAAATTTATTTCAGCTCCTCAAATGAATAATATAAAAGCATATCATTCATAAGAGTTTCTCTTGTAAAAAGAATCGTTGTTATTGAGTATCTCAATAAGGGTTTTTTCACTTAAGTCTGCTAATTTAGGATTATCGTATCCAATAATAAGCAATTTCTTGAGTAATTTTTTCTTGTTAGACATACGTATACGAATAAAAGTATGCCAAAAAACGAATATGTTAGGTAGGGTCTTATTAAGATACTTGCTCTAATTCGGCCGGGGCATGTTTCATTAAATAATCAGAAGCCGATAGGGATGCTTTTGCACCTTCTCCCATAGAAATAATGATTTGTTTGTAGGGCACCGTTGTTACATCTCCGCATGCAAAGATTCCAGGTTCAGATGTTTCTCCATTTTCATTGATTATCACTTCACCATAAGGTGTCAATTCAACAATATCTCCTAAAAACTGGCTGTTAGGAATGAGACCTATCTGAACAAAGACTCCTTCCAAATCTTCTTCATAAAGCTCTCCTGTTTCTCTATTCTTGAACTCTATTGAAGAGACTTTGCCATCGGTCGCGATAATTCTTTTTGTCTCTACGTTGGTATGAATTGAGATATTCTGTTTCTGGAAAGCTTTATCCGTGAGAATCTTATCTGCCTTAAGTTCAGGCAAAAATTCTAATACGGTAACGCTCTTCGCAAGACCAGAAAGATCTAGTGCAGCTTCGATACCTGAATTTCCACCCCCAACAACAGAAACATCTTTGTCTTTAAAAAATGGACCATCACAATGTGGACAATAAGCTACCCCATTTCCAATGTTTTCCTTTTCTCCAGGTATTCCCAATTCTCTCCATCTAGCCCCAGTCGCTATAATAACTGTTTTAGTCCCTATTCTTTCACCAGAAGAAAGTACAAGAGACTTAATGTCTCCTTTTGCTATCTCAGTAATCTTGAGATGTTCTTTTAAAGTCACATCATAATCTTTCATATGGGACTGCATATCTGTAGTTAGTTTAGGACCAGTGGTGCTGGATACAGAAATTAGATTCTCTATACCCATAGTATCTTTAACCTGACCACCCATCTTCTCCGCTACCACAGTTACTTTTAACCCTTTTCTTGCGCTGTAGATTGCAGCACTAATAGCTGCAGGACCACCACCAATCACAACAACATCTTGCAGAGGTAAAGCCTTAACCTCAGATTGCACTTGAGGAGTAGTGACAAGATTAGATTGAAGCTTTTCAATTAAATTAGTGATTTCAACTTTACCATTGGCGAATAATTCTCCATTTAAGAAGACACTCGGCACACCTTGTATGTCTCGTTCATTAATGAGTTCTTGAAATAAACCTCCATCAATCATTTCATTACTAATATTTGGGTTGATAAGAGCGAATTGATTTAGGGCTTGAACGATATCAGGGCAATTATGACAACTTAAACTGACGAAGACTTCAAAATTTAATTCCTCTTGAATTCCCCCAATAATTGTCTTTATGCCCTCATCAAGGCGTAGCTCTGATCCCCCACTTTGCAAAATTGCCAGAATCAGTGAATTGAATTCATGGCCACTGGGAATACCTGAAAACATAATTCCATTAGGTGCTCCAGAGGTTTTCAACATAAAGCTGATTGGGCTCCTGAGTAAACCTTGTGTATCTTGCTCATCGAAGCTTAATTTGTCAGAGACTTCAGCAATACCAGATAAAAAATCTACTAACTCTGGTCTTTTTGAGTGCACACCAGATTGAAGGATTATCTCTACTGGATTCTTTATATTTTCTGTATAAGTTTTGAGAGATTCAATAATCTCTTTAGATAGCAATGGACTAGTCATAATTAATTGGTTTAAAAATAAAAAAAGGGCGCACTGTATGCGCCCTCATATACTAAGTTAAATTTTTCCTACTAAATCAAGAGATGGAGCCAAAGTTGCTTCGCCCTCTTTCCATTTTGCTGGGCAAACTTCATCAGGATGAGCTCTTACATATTGAGCTGCTTTAACCTTTCTCATTAGGTCATCTGCATCTCTGCCAATACCTTCAGCGGTTACTTCCATAGCTTGAATGACTCCGTCAGGATCAACAATAAAAGTTCCACGATCAGCTCTTCCTTCATTCTCTCTGAGTACTTCAAAGTTTGTAGATATCTCAAACGTATTATCACTAATCATTGGATATTTGATCTTGCCAATTGTTTCAGAAGAATCATGCCAAGCCTTGTGACAGAAATGACTATCAGTCGAAACAGAATATATTTCAACACCCATTGATTGGAATTCCTCATAATAATCAGCAACATCTCCTAATTCTGTTGGACAAACAAAAGTGAAGTCTGCTGGATAAAAGAAGAATACTGACCATTTATCTTTCAGATCAGCGCTATCTATTGTTATAAATTCGCCATCCTTAAAAGCATCTGCAGTGAAAGGTTTGATTTGTGTGTTTATTAAAGCCATGGGTTTTCCTTTTTAATTAAAATAATTGGTGCACTGTATAGAAATTTAATGTATTGATAAATTTTAATATATAGAAGTTTATGTTCGATAAATTCGAATATATAATATTTAAATGATTACACTAAAACAAATTAATTACGCTTTATCTGTGTCTAGGAATTTACATTTTAAAAAAGCCGCGGACGAATGTTCTGTATCTCCCTCAACACTTAGTAATGCTGTTACTGAAATGGAAAATCAGCTTGGATATGAAATATTTGAAAGAGATAATAAAAGGGTTCTAAAAACCGAACTTGGTAAGATCTTTCTTGAATCTGCTCAATCGATTAAGTTACAAATTGATGATCTAGAAAAACTAGCCCATCTCAAAAAAGAACCTCTAAGTCATAGTTTATCCTTGGGAATCATCCCGACGATTGGTCCTTATCTACTGCCTGTAGTTTTGCCTGCTATAAAAAAAGAATATCCGCTTCTAAATCTGACAATAATTGAAGGACAGTCTGAGGTACTAGTTGATAAAGTTAAAAGAGGAGAAATCGATACTGCTATTCTAGCGCTGCCTTTTGAGCTTGAAGGTCTTTTGCCATTTAAATTTTGGGAAGAAGATTTTTTTTGGATTAGTCACAAAGAAAGTAAACATGCTCTAAAAAAAGAAATTAGCGCAAAGGAGCTGGAAGAATCAGAGTTAATGCTTCTTGAAGAGGGTCATTGTTTAAAGGATCAAGCCCTAGAGGCCTGTAAGCTTTCATCAAATTCTAATCTTAATATTACTGCTTCAAGCCTTACAACATTAATACAACTCGTCGCGGGAAAAATGGGATCGACTTTGGTCCCAGAAATGGCCCTAGAACAACTTTTAGCAAATAATAAATTGCTTTCTAAGGCTCATTTAAAAGAGACTGGACCACATAGAGAAATAGCATTAATTATTAGATCTACATATAACGGATTAAGAGATATTGAGCTTCTCAAAGAACTTTTTTCAAAAGAGCTTAAGAAGAAATTCAAATAGAATACTTCTGGTGACTATTTATTCTTGATTCTTACAAGAAATTTAGAACTTTAATATCTGACTGTAAAAGTAAAAATTTTTAAAATTTAATTACCATCCTGCCTCTAGTTCCTCCTGCCTCTAGTCTTCTGTGTGCTTCAGAAGCATTTTCTGTATCAACAGTATCTGCAACTCTTAGAGTGAGAATGCCTTCTTCAGTTTGTTGTTTAAGAGTTTCTAATATGTCTTTCTTACAATCATATGCTGTAACCCAAGTGGTTGTGAAATCTATCTCTCTCTGAGGTTTGCCTTTAAAACCTCTAATCGAGGTGAAAGAACCTCCATCTTTTACAGCATCAATAGCCAGTTCATTTAATAAAGCCCCATCCGCTATACCATCCACGCCATTTGGAAATTCTTGTCTTATTCTTTCGGCATATCCTTCTCCTCTTGGAATAATAATATCGACACCTAAAGACTTAAGTAGTTCTTCATCTGACTCATTAGAATCAGCAATAACTGTTAGGCCATCTGCCTTAGCAAGCTGCACAACATAACCTCCATAAGCTCCCGGACTTCCGGTAACTGCAAGAACCTGTCCTTCTTTGAGACCAAGTAAATCAAGGGATAATCTAGCAGTAAGAGAATTCATGGGTAGTGTACAGGCCTCTATATGCGAAGTGTCTTTTGGAGCTCTAACAACTGCATTCTGATCTAAAACAATTTGCTCTCTGTATGCACCATAATTTCCACTTGGTACAACCATAGCCATAACTTCATCCCCAATTTTAATATCGGTCTCTACTCCCTCTCCAAGTTGATCAACTATTCCAGCTGCATCCATTCCAGGAACATAAGGCGGTGGATTTATCTTTTGATACTCAGCCATTAAACCATTTCGTGCTGCTACATCTGTAGGATTTACAGCAGCGGCATAATTCCTAATTCTAATTTGTCCCGGTCCTGCATCAACCTCAGGTACGTCTAATACTTCCAGTGCCTCAGGGCCACCATGTTTCATAATTCCTACTGCTTTCATATTTTTTTTAATTGTTATAAATCTTCTTTAATTCTAACATTTGCTAGTCTTTATGACTTTGGTTAATATTGATCATACGTTCATTCACTCTAAATGTAGCAGTGAACGGAAGTAGTCAATTGTGACGAAGGAACGCATCTTCGTTCATCCCGTGAGGGACGGAAGTAGGTGATAATGCCGAAGGAACGCATCTTTTTAAAAGGAGATGTTATGACTAGTTATGAAGAAGCGCGATCAATCAATCGTGCGGTCAAAAAATCCCTTAAGAAAAAGCTTGGGCAGCCAGTTTGCAGAACTAGAAGATCTGGTGATCTTCCAGCTTATGTAACTGATAACCCTTTCTATCCTTAAGGACTTAGGGGACCTACAGGTCCCCTAAATTTCTTTTGGTAAGAATTACCTTAGTAAAAAGTTGGTGGGTCTGGGTGGACTCGAACCACCGACCTCACCCTTATCAGGGGTGCGCTCTAACCAAGCTGAGCTACAGACCCACGTATGTGGATCGCGCATCTTACTAGAAAATAACTATTTACGTAAGGCTTTAACTACCCAAAGTACCGGTCCAGACAGGACATAGCAAAATGCACAGATAGCCAATACAAAGGGAGGATCTATAGAAATAAGTGCAAATATAAAAACAACAAAAAGCATACTGAAAAAAGGTACTCTCTTTTTTAGCTCTATTTCTTTGAAGCTATAGTAAGGAACATTTACAACCATTAATAAAGAGACTAAACCAGTCAAGATAGCAGTAAAAGTTGCAAGAATCGCCCCAACCTGTTCTCCCTGAATACCATAAGAACTCATGGCCCACACAAAATAAACGACCATCCCACTAGCAACTGGGCTTGGCAGCCCCTTAAAATATGTATCTTCTGATCCTATATAGGTATTGAATCGTGCCAGTCTTAATGCAGCAGCTGCAACATAGAGGAATGAAAACACCCAACCCGCTTGCCCCATAGAGTCTAAACCCCAGAGAAATACTATAATTGCAGGAGCCAAACCAAAGGAAATCACGTCGCACAAGCTGTCATATTGGGCACCAAATAGACTCTGAGAATTTGTTAGTCTTGCTACTCTTCCATCTAAACCATCAAGCATTTGGGCAGCAAAGAGAGCCATCCCTGAAGCTATAAAGTTTCCATTAATTGCCGAAATTATAGAAAAGAACCCAGAAAACAATGAGGCCGTAGTTAAAAGATTTGGGAGTAAATAAATCCCTCTTCTTGTTACCTTCTTACCATCCTCAGAAACCACCTCTTCGTGGTCATCAAAGAGATCTAGACTTTCTTGAGGATCTTCAGACATAAATTAATTTTTAGCTTTATCAACAATTTTGTTTTGAGCAATCCAAGGCATCATTGCCCTAAGCTCAGACCCTACCTTTTCAATTGAATGTTCAGAAGTTTGCTTACGATATTCTTTCATTCTTGGACCCCCTTTTCCGTCGTTACTTTCTCTACAATCGGCTATAAATTCTTGAGCAAATTCTCCAGATTGGATTCTTTTAAGCACAGCTCTCATTTCATCTTTAGCATCAGAGTTAACGACTTTTGGACCACTGACATAATCACCAAATTCAGCGGTATTAGAAATACTGTATCTCATATTTTCTAATCCACCTTCATAAATAAGATCTACTATGAGCTTAACCTCATGCAAGCATTCAAAGTAAGCCATCTCTGGCGGATATCCATCTTCAACCAAAACTTCATATCCATTTTGGATTAATTGAGTTAATCCTCCACAAAGAACTGCTTGCTCACCAAACAAATCTGTTTCAGTTTCATCCTTAAAGTTTGTTTCTATTATTCCTGCTCGGCCTGAACCAATGGCTGATGCATAAGAAAGACCAATTTCTTTGGCATTACCAGATACATCTTTGTGGATTGCTATAAGACAAGGAACACCTGCTCCAATTTCGTACTGTGATCGAACAGTGTGTCCAGGACCTTTCGGAGCTATCATTATCACATCAAGATCTGCTCTTGGTTCGATCATATCAAAGTGAATATTAAATCCATGAGCAAAAGCCAATACAGCACCTTCTTTAATATTGCCTTCTATTTCACTTTTATAAGTTGCCGATTGCAATTCATCTGGCATAAGTATCATGACCATATCAGCATCTTTAACCGCATCAGATACTTCTTGCACTTTTAGCCCAGCAGCTTCAGCTTTAGACCATGAACTAGACTCTTTTCTTAAAGCTACTGTTACATTGCCACCCGAGTCTTTAAGGTTGTTAGCATGTGCATGACCTTGCGATCCATATCCGACTATTACAACCTTTTTATCTTTTATGATGTCTAAATTAGCATCTTTGTCATAATAAACTTGCATAAGTTTCTCCTATTTAATTATCTATACTTAAAGTGTTTTTATCAGAAGAGATTCCCAAAGGACCTGATCTTACAATCTCAATAGGATTACTGTATGCAGTATCTAGGATTAATTGATCGAGCTCTGAAGATGTTCCAATAATTTGAACATTAACAATCTCTTCGTTATTAGAAACTATATTAGTTTCATCAAAAGAATCTTCGGGAAAGGAATCTTTTTTAAATTTGATTAACATCAGTTCTCTTTCTACAAAGTCAGAACTACCAAGATCAGAAACCATTACAACATCAATTAGTTTATCTAATTGTTTGGTAATCTGCTCTACGACTTGTTCATCTCCTTCAGTGGACATAGTTAATCTCGATAAAGTAGGATCACTAGTTGGAGCCACCACTAAGGTTTCAATGTTATAACCCCTCTGAGAGAAGAGACCAACAACCCTAGATAGGGCTCCGGGCTGATTTTCCATTAATAAAGCTATAACCCTTTTCATCACCAAGTTTTCTTATCTTTACCTAGCCACATGTAATCCATGGAGTTACCCGCCTCAAGCATAGGATAAACATGTTCATTCGGGTCTACATCTACATCCAAGAATACCAATCTATCTTTGAGAGAAATACATTCTTTCATCGCCGATTCTAAATCCTCAAACTTTGCTACCTTGATACCAATATGACCATAAGATTCAGCTAAAGCCTTAAAATCTGGCAAAGAATTCTCATAGGTACTTGAAGAATATCTCCCTCCATATTGCATATCTTGCCATTGTCTGACCATTCCAAGTGCGGCATTATTTAAATTTATTATCTTTATTGGCAGTCCATATTGAAGACATGTAGATAGTTCTTGGATACACATCTGAATACTTCCCTCGCCAGTAACACAAGCTACAGTTGCGTCGGGATATGCAAGTTGTACTCCCATGGCAGAAGGAAGACCAAATCCCATAGTTCCTAAACCTCCAGAATTGATCCACTGTCTTGGTTTATCAAAATGATAATACTGAGCGGCAAACATTTGATGTTGTCCTACATCTGAAGTGATAAATGCCTCTCCTTCAGTTTCTTTATAGAGAGATTGGACAACTTGCTGAGGTAAAATTTTTCCGTTCTGAGGTCCAAGCTCAAGCAAAGAATGATTTAATCCATGAGCATCTCTCCAGTCAGAAACTTGCTTATTCCAAGCTGATATTTCTTCATGGTTTATTTTGAGATCTCTTCCTTTAATTTCTTGAATGAGCATCGACAGACATTCTTTTGCTGAACCCACAATCGGGACATCAGCATGTATTATTTTAGAAACTGAAGCTGGATCTACATCAATATGTATTTTCTTAGCTTGCAGAGAAAATTTCTTGGGATCATTGGTGATCCTATCATCAAACCTTGCTCCTACAGCTATGATCAGATCTGCATTATGCATCGCCATATTGGCTTGATAAGTTCCATGCATCCCTAGCATTCCCATGAATTGAGGATCTGACCCTGGGAAGGCACCCAAGCCCATCAAAGTATTGGTAATAGGAAAGTCTAAAAGCTTAGCAAACTCGATGAGTTCATCTGAGGCATCATCTTGTATGACCCCGCCTCCAGAATATATAACCGGTCTTTTGGAGTGCTCAATTAAATCTACTGCTTCTTTTATTCTTGACGAATCACCAGCTTGTGCTGGCTTGTAAGAACGCATATTTATCTCTGAAGGATAGTTGAATTCAAATTTAAATTCAGGATCAGTGAAATCCTTAGGTACATCTATAACAACCGGCCCTGGCCTTCCTGTAGTTGCAATATGAAAAGCTTTTTTTACTATTTCTGGAATATCTTCTGCTTTTTGCACCAAGAAACTATGTTTTACTATGGGACGAGAGACTCCAATCATGTCTGTTTCTTGGAAAGAATCTGTACCTATTAACATTGACTTTACTTGACCTGAAATGACTACGATAGGTGTGGAGTCCATATAAGCAGTGGCCAGTCCAGTAATAGCATTAGTGGCACCCGGTCCTGAAGTAACCAACGCAACCCCGGGCTTACCCGTTGCCCTTGCATAACCATCTGCAGCATGGACTGCGCCTTGCTCATGTCTAACCAATATATGCTCGACATGATCTTGATTAAAAATGGCATCGTATATATGCAAAGCTGCTCCACCCGGATAACCGAACATAAGCTCGACCCCCTCTAGATGAAGTGAGTGCAGTAATGCTTCAGCACCAGATTTATAACTATTGTCCATTAATTTTATTTAAAATTTAACCTTGCTTTAAGAGGGTGAGCATTTTGACACTACAGGGCTCTAAGTCAAGAAAACCTTATGTTTTCAAGATTTAGTTAGCTTTAGAAAATGAGAACTTAAAATCTCCATCTCTAGATAAAACTATATCTGAAAAGCCTGGGACTTCATCTAAAATATAGTGAGTTAATCTTTCATAATGCATGACAAAGCGATACACCTCTTCCTTGCTCATGATCTTTTCTTTTAAAGCAGGATCAGTAATAGTTTTAGACAGAGTCTGTTCTTGAATCCACCTGCTTTCATAAACAAATTCCATATTTGGTACTTGAATCATTAAAAGAAGATCAAATCTAGAGAATAAAGTTTGATAATCTTTTGCCAGTTCATTATTACTCCACTTGGACCAAATACCATCAGGGTCTTCTTCCCTCTCAAGCTTATTTAAAGGAGGAAGCCAATTCTCTTCAGGTACAGGTTTTGCTCCTCCACACCAAGCATCAAAAAATATGAAATCTGGTTTTCCTAAATATAGGGGCCAGTCTTCTTCGGGATAGTGTTTATCTTCAGGTTTACAAAAGGAAGGTATTTTAGTTTCTGTATCATGATCAGCATTCGATAGCTGCTCAATTAAATCTAACCCCATAGTTATATCATGGGTACCTGGAACACCTCTTACATAACAAAGAGGATGAACTTCTTCCGATAAAAGACGTCTCTCTTCTTGAGATTTATAAATGTCATCAATTGAAAAACCCATAGAAGACCGGTCACAGTAATCATTTAGTACCTTTTGTACAAAGAAAGATAAAGAAGTCTTGCCTGACCCTTGTCCTCCCGTAAAACAAATTAGATAAGGTTTATTTTGTTTTGAAAATTTACTATGTAAATGATAAGCAATGGGGATAACGATTTTTTCTAAAAAATCCTCACTTAAATTATCTATTTTCATCTGCTCAGCGAGTTCAAGTAGACCTTCTTTTGAAGCATTTAATAATTCTTGGCAATTAACATCAGATGATTCGGGGAATTTAATCATTTTTTTTCAATCTCCTTAACAGACTTGAGGTATCCCATCTATTACCGCCCATCTCTTGTATATCTTGATAGAACTTATCTACCAGCTCTGTCACCTCTAGAGAGAGACTATTTTTTTTTGCTTCTTCGATGGCAATGCCTAGATCTTTTCTCATATGGTCAACGGCAAATCCATGATCATATTGATCTGAAGACATGGTCTCCCAGCGATTAACCATTTGCCAAGATTGTGCAGCGCCCTGTGAAATGACATCAATCACTTCTTTTGTCTCTAATCCAACTTCTTTAGAAAAATTTATTCCCTCAGCAAGACCTTGCAATAATCCTGCAATGCAGATTTGATTAACCATTTTAGTTAACTGTCCAGAACCTGAAGGTCCCATTAAGTTTGAAAATTTTGAGTAACAAGACATAGTCAAAACAGCTGTTTCATAGGCCTTTTCATTACCTCCGACCATAATGGTAAGTGTTCCATTTTCGGCCCCGGCTTGTCCACCTGAAACAGGTGCATCTATATAGGCAATTTCCTTTTGTAGACAAAGCTCGCTCATTTCTTTTGAAAGAATAGAAGAAGTCGTTGTATGGTCAACAATAATACTGCCAGAAACCATTGTATTTAAAATACCCTTTTCTCCAGAAATAACTTCTCTGACATCTTTATCAGCTCCAACACAAATATAGACTTCACTACACAAACGACCAAGATCTTCAGGACTGCTGACAGTTTTTCCCTCATACACCTCAAGCCATTCTTCTGCTTTTGACTGTGTCCTATTATATACAGCGATAGAATGGCTCTTTGATAAATGCCCGGCCATAGGGAAACCCATCACACCCAATCCAATAAAACCTTTTAAGCTCATTCATCTCTCCAGATAATTGTAAGTAACCTGTTATTTGTTTGATTTCTTCTATAAGAATAAAATAAATCCTGATTTTCGAATGTACATAGATTCGAATCCTGGACTTCTACATCATACTTTTTTAATATCCTTTGCGCCTCTCCTTGAAGACTAAATAACCATTTATCTGATCTAATTTTGTTAAAATTTGATAGAGATGCTTTGTCCGAAGATAAGAAGGCATCGTAAAATACTTTATCCACTTCATAATACTTCTTAGAAATGGATGGCCCTATCCATGCTGAAAGATGGACTTTATCTTTTGTAAATGAAGAAATACATGACTGAATTACTCCGGAAATCAAACCTTTCCATCCCGCATGGATTATCGCAAATGCACTTCCGTCTTGTTTAGATATTGTAATAGGAAGACAGTCTGCTGAAACTGCACTCAAAACAATGTCATTTGAAGTAGAGATAAGAGCATCAGTAGTTTTTATTGGAGGAGATACAGAGGAGACAGCTTCAACTGAGTGCTTGTGAACTTGATCCATATATTGGATAGGTTTGTTTTGATAATTTAAAAAACTCGAAAATAGCTTCTCTTTTTTTGGATCTATAGCATTGTGATCAAAGAATTTTTTAGTAAGTGTTAAGCACTCTATATTTCTTCCAAGGGGCTCTATTGGTTTGATGAAAAGCATAAATTAAGCCTTTAGTATTTCTAAAAGCCTAGCCATATCAGAAGGGATTTTTGCTTCAAAAGAAATTGATTTTTGAGTCGCAGGATGTATGAGCTCAAGCTCTTCTGCATGGAGTGCTTGGCGCTTGAACTCAGAAATAGTGGTTTTTATCTCTTCGGTTGAACCAGGAGCAAATTGTTTTCTAGCACCGTAGACTGAATCTCCTATTATTGGATAGCCAATATGAGAGAGATGAACACGTATTTGATGTGTTCTACCAGTTTCTAAATTTACCTTCAATAGAGCATATCCTTTAAAAGATTCACTGACACTTATTCTGGTGATGGCCTCTTTACCGTTTTGATTTATAGCTTGTTTGGTTCTTATTTTTGGATGCCTGCCTATAGGAGCATTAATAGTTTTATTAGAAATTGGAACCCCAACCACGATTGCTAAATAAGTCCTCCTTACAGATCTTGCCTTCAGCTGATCTATAAGATTTAAATATGAAGATTCCTTTTTAGCTATAACCATAAGACCAGAGGTATCCTTATCTAAACGATGAACAATACCTGCCCTTGGAAGAAAACCAAGGCTGCTATCATGTGCTAAAAGAGCATTGACTAGAGTGCCATCTGGATTTCCAGAACCTGGATGCACTACAAGTCCTATTGATTTATTAATCACAATAATCTCTTCATCTTCAAAAATAATTTCAAGAGGTATATCTTCTGCCTGGTCGGCGAGTTGGGGTTCTTCCCAAAAATTAACTGAAACTGTGTCTTCAAGCATCAGTGCCTGCTTGGGCTTAACTTCCTTACCATTTACAAGCAAATCGCCTTCTTTTATCCATTTTTGGATATGTCCTCTTGAGTATTCAGAGAATTGCCTAGCGACAACTTGATCTACTCTATATCCCTCATCAGATTCGAGTACCGTGTAATTGAGTGATATCTTTTTTTTCTTTTCCATTTTAGAAAAATTGAACCTAACAAACCTTTTTCTGTCCAAGTACTAGTCTGATCTGTAGAATTCGTAGCTTAAATGACAATCGTTCACAATTTTTCTAAATCTAGCAAGAGAAATCTCAGTATTTTGAGTATTTTTATTTTACTGATTACCCTTGCTTCGTGTTCTTCTAATGAAGAAATGCCCGATGAGAGGCTCATAGAGAAAGAGCTTTATGATCAAGCCCAGACAAGACTGAAGAATGGAAGTTACTCAACAGCAATATATAGTTTGGAGGCTCTTGAATCGAGATTTCCATTTGGTAGATATGCAGAACAAGCCCAAGCAGAACTGATCTATGCCTATTATATGAATGCCCAATTTGAAGCCAGTCAATCTGCATCAGAACGTTTTATTAATCTTCATCCTAGACATGCGCATACGGGATACGCCTTTTACATGAAGGGCTTAGCTGCGTTTACAGATGATTCGGGTTTGTTCTCAAGATATTTCCAATCTGATCTGGCCAAAAGAGAAATTGTAATGGCCCAAACTTCCTTTGATGAATTATCGGACTTCATTTCTAGATACCCAGGTAGCACATATGTTTCTCATGCTCAACAAAGGATGATTTATCTAAAAAACCTGTTAGCGAATCATGAAATTTATGTAGCTGACTTTTATATGAAAAGAGGAGCGTACTTAGCAGCTATCGGTAGAGCTAAGTATGTAATAGAGCACCTGCCTAATACGCCACAAACTCCTTTTGCTCTTTCTATTTTAGTAGAGGCTTATGAAATTCTTGGCTACGACGAATTAAGAACTACCAGCTTAGAAATACTTAATGCAAATTATCCTAACTTCGATTTAGAAAAGAACGAATCAGTCAAAGAACGTTCATGGACTAATGTACTTTCTCTAGGCTTACTGGGAAAAGAAGACATCAAAAAACCAGAAGCATCTGAATAAAAATGTGGCAATTTCTGATTCTAGTTTCAGTAATAATATCAATATATATACTCACTAGAATAAGCAACCAATCTCGTAAGGCTATAAAAGGCAATCAAATAGAAACTGAAATAGTGAAATGTAAGGTATGTAATTTAAATATACCTCAAACAGAAGCCATTAGAGTCGATGGAGCATGGTGTTGCGCAAAAAAACATATTCATTAAAACCGATATCTTAGTTTAATTGTAAAATTATCAGCCTGGGGATTGTCCCAAGGTCTTTGATAGAGTTCGCTTAAGCTATCCTCTTCATCAGTGGCAACTATTCTTCCGCCTTTAGAATACACAACGTACAAATATGCCAATGGAAGAATCTCATATCTGTATCTTATCTGAAAAGCTAAGTCACTCAGAGTAATTGGGTCCAGAGATATTTCCGATGTAGCATTTAGATTTCCATCAAAACTTCCCAGGTACGCAATAGGATTTCTAGCAGTGAAAGCTACCATCTGAGCTTTTATCCTTAATTCATGCTTGTCATTTTTGAACCATTGCAATCCTGCTACGGTAGTTCTTTGTTTCTTATCATAGGTGCCTAATAAGTTTCCTTGTAACCAATTTAACCACTTATCTTCTTTATTATGCTGATGATAAATAGAGAAATTTAGGTTTCCATTGGGAGAGAAATCTATTTTCCCAGAATAGGTTGTTGCCCATCCTAGTGTTGGGGCAAATTGATTACCTTGATCACGTTTCACCTCTAAGAAATAATTGAAAAAATCTGCAGAGGGTCCTAAATATTGCAGTCTCGCACCGTAGCCAGCTGGCATATTTATAAAGGGTGCAGCTTCATCTCTTCTGGTTATCCAAAAGTCTTTTCCGGAGGTTCTAAAACTTGATTCAATTTCTATTCTTGAAGTGTTTTGGAAGGTATTAGTTACCTTTAAAGATAGCCCATCATTTGCCCGATCTCCAGATGCGTTTGTTTGAGTGGAATAACCAAACTCATATTCTCTGGACATGTTTATTGAATCAGTTTGAAAATCATTAACTTTATATTTACTTTGACCGGCAAGAATAGCCCAGTTATTGGTTACCAAATAACCCATGTCTCCCAAGTCTAAATCCTCATCGAAATAAAAGAACCCAATATCATGAGACAATTTTTTTGTTGGGGCAGCCACCAGCCTAAACCTGAAACCATTTCCCGTATCTCCGTCTATATTAGAATTAAGTAAAATGGTGGCTATTCTTGTCTTGTCATTTGGTCTATATGCCAAATCAAAGGAATGAACGCTTGCGTCCCTTCCGAGCACAGGTCGCTCAACATAAGTCCCTAAATAACCAAGCGAATAATCAGTGCTAGTCTTTCGTCCCCTTATAGCAAAGAAATCTCTCCCTTGACTAAAATCTTGATCTGCTTCCGAAGCTGCAAGGACACCGAAATCAAAAGACTCTCCTTGTTGTGTATATCTCGCTGCTAAATCAATATCTGATGTCCCAAGTTTTGAGGAAGAGCAGATAGCTTGTAAGTTTTCTGCAAATTTAGAGCAATCATAATCCGGAGCAGCTCCAATTCTTCTTGTATTAATGACGTAAAAAAATTCGTATCCCTTGACGTTAAATAAAGAATGGTTTTCTGAAAAGAAAGGTCTTTTATCTGAGTAGAAAGTTTCATTTGCTGTGAAATTAACGACGAGTTCATCACTTTCAACTTGTCCAAAGTCAGGGTTAATGGCTATATTCAATTGCTTACCTGAATCTATTTTCCAGAAGATCTCTGCTCCTGTTTTTGTATCGACTTCTTCTGAAATCCTATCTTCGGTCACATTTATATAAGGAAAGAAATCTATTTTTGAGATGCTAGAATTCTTGAATTTCATCTCATTAAATGTAGACATGAACTCATCAGTGTAGGGATTACCTTTTATCGTGGCATTCACCTTGTATGCTCCGACAACCATTCTGTAAAACCCGAGCCTAACAGTCCTGTAATCTCCACTTTGCACTTTCATGGGTGCTATCGACCAAGGAATAAACATTTCTGCATACCAAACATCTTCGCCTATTGATGTTGCAGAGTCCCAATCAGCGTCCCAGTCTGGATTACTTTCGTTCTCATTTTTGTATGTACCATCACCTTTAGATCCACTAACTGAAAGAGAAAAAGAATAAGCTGAAATATTATCTCCATCGAAATCTATATTCACACCAACTCTATCTGCATTTGGTCTCTCTAGATCCCTTTCATGCTTATTGGATCTAATGCTTTCAGTGGATTGATAATTTATAAAACCAAAATAAATACCTTTCTCATCTTCCAGAACTAAAACTTTTTGGTCGTATTTAGGCTCTTCCAAAGTGAATGGATACACCTCATAAAATTTAGTTACTTCTCTAGCCTCATCCCATTCAGCCTCATTGATAATTCCATCTATCAGTATTTCAGAAAAGAAAAATGGACTTATGAGAAGAAGGCAAAAGAAAGTTGATAATTGGAGAGTTGACTTTATAGGCAAGCGTTTTCCTCGATTTAGTAGATCAGCATTCTAAAGATATAGGAAAAGAATAGCTATCTGAATTAGCACTTAAAGGGCTTACAGAAGTAATCAGAATCTATATCTAACCTTAACGGTGAAATTGTCTGCTTGAGGATCGTTCCAAGGTCGCTGATATAGCTTACCTAAGTCATCTTCCTCATCAGTCTCTACGATTCTCCCTCCTTTGGAATACACTACATACAAATAAGCTAAGGGCATAATTTCATATCGATATCTTATTTGAAAGGCTAAATCGCTTAAGTTTATTGCAGTCAGTGCAATATCACTTGCATTAAGATCTCCATAAGAGTCTCCTAAAACAGCCTTCGGATTTGTTGCTAAGAATGAGACCATTTGAGCCTTTATTCTTAACTCATGCTTATCACCAACAAACCAATTAAAACCTGCAACGGTTGTTCTTTGTTTTTTGGTATAAACCCCCAAGAGATTATCTTGAATCCAATTTACCCAACCATCTTCGTCTAGATGCTGATAATAGAGTGAAAAGTCAATGTTATCACTCGGTGCAAACTCAAGCTGTGTTGCATAAGAAGTAGCAAAACCGGAAGCTGAAGCCCATTGCGAGCCCTTTTCTCTCTTGGCCTCTAGAAAGTAATTAAAAAAGTCTTGAGAAGGTCCTTTAAAATTTAAAAGAGATCCGTAATTTTCGGGCCTTTTAATAAAAGGAGCTTCTATATTATTTCTTGTAATCCAAAAATCTTTTCCTGAAGTTCTGTAGAAGTTAGTAAATTCAAAAAAAGAAGTATTTTTGAAAGTAGATTTATAAGTAAGGTAAGTAAAATTCCAAGATTTATCTAAATCAGCATTACTTTCAACACCTACACCAAACTCAAGCTCGTTTGACTGTAGTATTGAAGTTGCACCAAAGTCTGTAAACTTAAATCCATTCTGCGCTCCTAAGAACATCCAGTTATTCAACATCTGATAACCCATATCGTTGATATCAATATTTTCATCAAAATAAAAAAGACCAATATCATGCCATCTTCCCTTTTTTGGAGAAGAGGAAAACCTCAATCTAAATGCCTCTCCAGAGGAGCTATGGGGATTTACCAAACCTTGATCTATGCTTGAAGTCATGAAAACAGCATTCGTTCTAATTTTATCGGTTGGATTGTAAATCACATCTACGGCATGGACTTCTGCCTCTCGATCCAGAACAGGTCTTTCGGTATAAGTCCCAATATATCCTACTGATAAATTATCAGTATTTTTTCGAGCCCTAACAGAATAAAAATCTCTGCCTTGACTGAATTGCTCATCCGCCTCCGAAGCTCCTAAAAAACCAAAGTCGATGGACTCATTTTGCTGAGTATATCTTACGGCATAATCTATATCAGAAATTCCTACTTGACTGGATTCACACAAATCTTTAAGAGAATCAGCATAACTTGAACAGTTATAATCCGGCGAAGCGCCTATTCTTCTAGTGTTGATAAGATAAAAAAATGTGTAGCCTTTGACATCAAATAGAGAATGATTTTCTGAAAAGAAAGGTCTTTTATCAGAATAAAATGTTTCGCTAGAAGTAAAATTTACTACCAGCTCATCACTTTCAACCTGTCCAAAATCAGGGTTGAGAGCTACATTAAGCTGTTTTCCAGCATCTATTTTCCAGAATATTTCTGCACCAGCTTTTTTATTTGTTTCAGCCAAAACCCTGTCTTCAGTTAGATTAATGTAAGGAAAGAAATCTAGTTTTGAAACACTGTAATTATTGAATTCGTATTCATTAAACAAGGATAAGAACTTTTCAGTTCTTGGATTACCTTTGATGGTTGTATTAACTTTAAATTCACCTCTTAACCACCTATAGAAAGAAAGCTTAACCTTCCTTTTATCGCCTTGTTGAGATTTCATGGGAGCTATACTCCAAGGTATGAATATTTCTGCATACCAAACACCTTCACCTATACTTGTGCCATAACCCCAGTCAGAATCCCAGTCGTAGTTCACTTCATTTTCATTTCTAACGACATTATCAAGAATTGAACCGCCCGCAGAAACAGAAAAACCATAAGATAAGAGACCATCTCCATCAAAATCAATGGATACACCGACCATATCGGCATTAGCCATTTCGTCATCTCTTTGATGCTTTTGAGTTCTTATACTCTCGTTAGATTGATAGGTTATAAAGCCAAAATAAATGCCCTTTTCATCTTCAAGAACCAAGACCTTTTGAGCTCCAGAAGCATCATTTAAAGTAAAGGGAAGGCTTTCATAATATTTGGTTATCTCATCTGCTTGAGACCATTCCTTTTCATCTAGTTTTCCATCAATAATGAGATCGAAAGAAAAAATGTGTGAAGATAAAAATACTAAAAGTAGTAATGAAAAAGTAAGCTTCCTATGCAATATATATCCCCTAATGGGGTTGTAGTTTATAGATAGAGGGGGCTAAAATCTATATCTAAGCTTCACAGTAAAATTTTCATCGGAAGGATCATTCCAAGGTCTTCTGTAGAGGTTTGAAAGATCATCCTCTTCATCATTAAGAGAAACTCGACCGCCCTTAGAATAGACTAAGTAAAGATAAGAAAGGGGCATGATTTCATATCTATACCTAACCTGAAATGCTAATTCGCTTATTGTGATAGGTGAGATAGAGATATTTGTTGGAGTTAACTTTCCTTTTTGATCTCCCAGATAGGGAGTAGGATTTCTTCCAGTGAATGCTACAAGTTGAGCTTTTATTCTTAACTCGTGTTTATTGTTTTTAAACCACTCAAGTTCAAAAACGCTTGTTCTCTGTTTTCTTTCATAAGTAGCCAAGAGATTATCATCTAGCCAATTTAGCCAATTTTTTTCATCGGAATGATTATAGGACATGTTGAATGACAAGTTATCGCGAGGCATAAATTTGATAAAGGCTCTAGAAGAGTTTTTCCAACTTATCCCTGGAGAGTGCTCACTACCCTTACCTCTTTCAAACCTCAGACTGTAAATATATTTTGGCTTTCGTGGACCTGTAAATTCTATATAACCCCCCATCCCTTTGGGCATATCGATATATGGGGCCAAAGAGGACCCTCTAGTGATTCTTGTATTTCTACCCGTACTTCTATAAAAAATTTCAGTTTTTACTTCGGACAGATCGATGAAATTTGTCTCAACTTTTAAAGCAAAGTTTGAAGATTCCCGAACTGTATCGGCATTAAATTTAGATCCATAACCAATCTCAAATAATCGAGATCTAAGAATAGACCCCTCTGAAAATCTTGTCTTTTTAAATTGGGTCCTACCATTAAACATTAAACGGTCATTTAATATGAGGTATCCCATATCATTAAGATCAAGCTGATCATCATAGAAATTTATGCCTATACCAGAGGAAAAGTCTTGATCAGGATTGAACGAATAACCCAGCGTTAAACCGAAGCCGTCTTTATTATTTGCGTTTGAATGCATCAAATTACCATTCATTCTGTGGACTTCAGATGGAAGATACGTAAAGTCCACTGAATTAACTTGGGCGTTCGTACCTAAAACAGGCTTATCAACATATGTACCTAAATACCCATATTTAAAGTCATTAACCTTTGTATTGAGCCTTAGTGCATAAAAATCTCTACCTTGCGAAAATTTTTCATCCCTTTCAGATGCACTCATAAAGCCAAAATCTACTTCACCTTTTTGTGTATATTTCAAAGCAAAATCTATCTCACTTGTTTCTGCCTGAGTTTCTTCGCAATAATCCTCTAGATCACCTTGTACTTCACAATCATAATCAGGTCTTCCACCTATCCTTCTCGTGTTAATGATTCTATGCATCCGATCACTTACATCGAACATGCTATTATTTTCAGCAAAGAATGGTCTCTTATCCGAATAGAAGGTTTCAAAAGCAGAGAAATTCACAACAACTTCATCGCTCTCAACTTGTCCAAAATCTGGATTCAATGTGAGGTTGAGTTGTTTACTTGTATTAATTTTCCAAAAAATTTCAGCTCCTGCTTTTGAGATTTGATCTGAATTAGCAATATCTTCAGTTAGGGTTGTATAGGGGAAAAAATCTAGTTTAGCTACTGAGTAGTTATTAAACTGATATTCGTCAAAAACAGATAAATAGACATTCTCATAGACGCTTCCTTTGATAGTTGAAAAGCCTCTTCCAATACCCATAAGCATCCTGTAAAAAGCCATTTTTACTTTTCTTTTTTCACCTGCTTGAGTTTTCATTGAGGCAATTGACCAAGGTATAAAAGTCTCTGAATACCAAACTCCGTCCTTAACCGAAGCGGCAGATTGCCAATCTGCATCCCAATCCCAATTTCTTTCCTTTTCGTCTGTTACTGTTGCATCACCGACTGAACCGCTAGAAGAGATAAAAAAGTTATAACCTTCAATGCCATCACCATCAAAATCGATTACTATTCCATTTTTATCGGATAATGATCGCTCTTGGTCGCGCAAGTGATTATTTATTCTCATCGTGTCGTTGGTCTGGTAGTTTTTAAAACCAAAATATAGGCCATTCTCAGACTCAATAATCAATATTTGCGTTTTGTATTCGCTTACTTCTCTTAGAGAATATGGGTAAACCTCATAAAACTTATCAATCACTTGAGCTTTTTGCCATTCTGCCTCATCGAGCAAACCATCAATTTTTATCTCTGATTTAAGAGAAAATGACAATACCAAACTCAGGATAAGACCTGTAAGTTTAAAATAGCGCATTTAATCTATAACAGTGATATTTATTTTTTTTGAGATTATCGGGGAATCATGGGGAGTATGCGTCATATCTCCAAGAACAAGTTGCATCGAATAGTTACCTGGCAATAACTCAATAAGTGATTCAGTCTGCCCTCCACCAAAATGGATATGGTTTGGTGAAGAAGGAATAGATTTCTTAAAATCTATTTTGTCTACATTAATCAATAGATGATGATGTCCTGTGTTCTCTCTATCGGTTCCGGCTGGAGCTATGCCTTTTCCAGAAAGTCCAAACTGGACAAGAAACGGTGACTGCACTTGGTCTCCATCATTGAGGTTAATAAAGTAGACCTTTGCTTCAGAAGAAATAAAAGAAGATAAAAAAAGAAATAAGGAGAAGATAAAATGTTTCATATTAATTTAAGTACTTACCTGATCCGTAGAGAAGCGGTTGAAGATCACTGTTATTCAATACCTTTGAAACTCTGCCAATCACAATCGTATGACTAGAATGATCTATTAAATCTGTACATTCACAAAATAAAGCAGATAAGGATTCTTGATTATAAATATAACTGCCGTCTTCATTCCAGGCATTATTCTGAAACCTTTTTTCGCCCTCTTCACTATTACTGCATATTTCTGCTATATCTTTCTGCTCACTGGATAATGTGTTAATACAAAAAGAAGAATCAACTGAAATAATGCCATGAATCGAAGCTTCTTTATTGATGCATACAAGCATGGAAGGAGGGTCTACAGATAATGATGTAACAGATATTGCGGTCATAGCATGTCTTACGATATCCGATTTAGCAGAGATAACACTCACAGTTGATGTTGAACCACGCATGGAAGTTAAGAAGTTTTTCTTGAGATCTGATTCTTTCATTTAGAATAAAGCCTTTAGTCAAACATTGTTACTAATGGCTTCAAAAAGCATAATATTGTTCATATGGTAAAAAGACAAGCAGCAACAAGAATTATTGGTGGGAAATATAAAGGAACTAAACTAGTATTTAAGCCAAACAAGACGCTGCGACCAACAGAAAGCAAGACTAAAGAAACTCTTTTTAATTGGCTTCTAAATGATTTAGATAAAAAAAAATGCTTAGATATGTTTGCCGGGACAGGCTCACTTGGACTAGAGGCTATTTCAAGAGGAGCTAGTAATGTTGTTTTCATCGAGAAACAATTAAAACTTTCACAATCAATTATTGATATCACTAAAAGACTTAAAATAGAAAAAGTGTCTAGAGTAATAAATACAAACTCAATTTCATTTGATTATAAAACTTTGAAACAGAAGTTTGATGTCATCTTTCTAGATCCCCCATTTCATGAAAATCTTATTCCAAAGTCTTTAGAAGTAATTTGTAACCAAAATCTTTTAAATGTAGGAGGGTTAATCTATGTTGAATGTGAAAAGGATTTAAAATTAGATCTTTCTAAATTCAATCTAACTGCACTGAAGGAATCCAAAGGTGGGGAAACGAAATACTATTTATATGAAGGCTAGGTTATTACTAATTCTAATATTCTTTTCAACACTCACAGTAGTATTAACTAATGGGAAATCGACTCTCTTTGCATCTCAAAGTCTTATCATATTAAACAAAACAATCATCTTAAATTCAGAAATGATAATAAGCTTAATTGTTTTAACAACATTAATTGGTGTGTTAATTCTAGGGATAATAGATAAAGTATTTTTTTCACGGAAGGAAAAAAAGAATATCGAGAAAAGCGAGTAAAACTATTTCCTTTTCATTGACTCAAAGAATTCGGCATTAGTTTTATAATCTTTAAGCTTATCTAATACCCACTCCATAGCAGCGGTGTCGTCCATTTCATTGAGAAGCTTTCTCAATACAGTGATATTCCTTAGTTCAGTATCAGAGGTAAGGAGGTCTTCCCTTCTGGTACCAGTCTTTCTTACATTGATAGCCGGAAATACTCTTTTTTCTGCAATCTTTCTATCAAGATTTATCTCTGAGTTACCAGTGCCTTTAAACTCTTCGAATATCACTTCGTCCATTCTTGAACCTGTATCAATTAAAGCAGTTGCGATAATGGACAAACTTCCACCACCTTCAATATTTCTAGCAGCACCAAAGAACCTTTTCGGTTTTTGCAATGCATTGGCATCTACACCACCGGTCAAGATTTTTCCTGAAGCAGCTTGAGTTGAGTTGTAAGCTCTTGCAAGACGAGTAATAGAATCAAGAAGGATAACTACATCATGCTTGTGTTCAACTAATCTTCTGGCTTTATTAATTGCCATCTCAGCAACCTGAACATGACGAGTAGGAGCTTCATCAAAAGTACTTGCAATGACCTCTCCCTTAACTGAGCGTTTCATTTCTGTAACTTCTTCAGGCCTTTCATCTACAAGCAGGACCATAATTTTACATTCTGGATTATTGCGTTCTATTGAGTGAGCTATACTTTGAAGTAGTAATGTTTTTCCCGCCTTGGGTGGCGATACTATTAAAGACCTCTGCCCTTTACCCGTTGGTGCAGTAAGATCAATGACTCTAGAAGATAGATCTTCGGTGCTGCCAGTGCCTAATTCGAAAAGCATTCTCTCATCAGGAAAAAGAGGCGTTAGATTTTCAAAGGATGGTTTATTTTTAGTTTTGTCCGGTTCTTCGTAGTTAATTTCTTCAATTTTCAAAATTGCAAAGTATCTCTCACCATCTTTGGGTGATCTAATTTTTCCTTTGATCGTATCTCCCGTTCGCAGACCAAAACGTCTAATTTGACTCGGAGAAACATATATATCATCAGGGCCTGCCAAATAAGAGGCATCCGGTGATCTTAGAAAACCAAAACCATCTTGAAGAATTTCGAGGACTCCTTCGCCTTCGATATCTTCACCACTCTTGGCTTTGCTTTTAAGTATTCCAAATATTATATCTTGTCTTTTTGCTCGAGAAGCATTTTCTACTCCACAGTCTTCGCCCAGAGTAATGAGCTCTTCAACGGGCATTCTTTTTAGTTCTATTAGTTGCATGAATAAGGATTAGTGCGTGAATGAAGGGGTTGACCGAAGAAACTTCGATAAGCCAATACTAACCTTGTTAGAAATTAGAGTCTAGTGTTTTCTATATGTTAGATTCAATAAAATCCGTTAATTGAGTTTTACTTAGAGCTCCCACCTGTTGTGCTATCAGTTCACCACCTTTAAAAATTGCCAAAGTGGGAATACTCATGACATTCTGTTGAGCTGCTGAATTCTGATTTGCATCCACATCCAATTTGCCAACCTTTAATTTATCTGAAAATTCTATAGCCAATTCTTCGACAATTGGTCCAACCATCTTGCAAGGCCCACACCATGTAGCCCAATAGTCTACTAATACAGGTTTATCGGATGCATTAACTTCTGTCTCGAAATTATCATCTGTCAATGTGACAACATTCATAGGTACTCCTTGGAATTTGTAAATGGGTTTTTAGTTAGAATCATTATCCGAATACATTATTAGGTCTAAACTAAAAATTTTCAACACCCAAAAGATTATTTTTTAGTTGTAACAGCGCCTTCAGATGCAGAGGTAACCAAAGATCTATACTTATCTAAAACCCCGCCTTCTTCATCAGCAACCGGACAAACCCAAATATCTTTTCTTTTTTTGATTTCCTGCTCAGATAAATCAAGATTTATTAAATTTGTTTCAGCATCAATAGAGATAAAATCACCATCTTTTATAAAAGCGATTGGCCCCCCATCGAATGCTTCCGGTGTGATGTGACCCACCACAAAACCATGTGTACCTCCTGAGAATCTACCATCAGTCAGAAATGCAACTTTGTCTCCCAACCCTTTGCCCATAATTGCAGAAGTAGGACTGAGCATCTCTCTCATTCCAGGGGCCCCTCTAGGTCCTTCATATCTGATCACTAGAACATCACCTTCGGTGACTTGATTAGATAAAATACCTTGCATAGCAGATTCCTCAGAGTCATAGACTTTTGCTTTCCCTTCGAACCTTAAACCTTCTTTACCTGATATCTTAGCGACTGCACCTTGTGGTGCTAAATTTCCGTAAAGTATTCTCAAATGGCTATCAGCTTTTATGGGATTTCCTACTTCTCTAACAATTTCTTGATTGGCAGGATAAGTGTCACAGTTCGATAGATTTTCTTCTAAAGACTTTCCTGTAACAGTCATTTGACTGCCATCAATTAAACCCTCTTCCAGCATGCCTTTCATCAAAGGTACAATGCCTCCAATTTCAATCAATTCAGACATAAGAAAATTTCCACTAGGTCTCAAATCAGCCAAAACAGGAGTTCTTTTTCCTATTCTTTCAAAATCATTTAAATTCAAATTAACTTTTGCCTCATGGGCTATTGCAAGTAAATGTAAGACGGCATTGGTAGATCCACCCAATGCTATGACTACCGCAATTGCATTTTCGAAAGCAGCTTTAGTCATAATATCTCTGGGTTTTATATCCTCTGTTATCAAATGCATCATCGCCTCACCTGCGCTCAATGAGTCATCTAATTTACTAGATGAAATAGCTTCCTGTGCTGAACTATTAGGTAAGCTCATTCCCAATGCTTCAATGGCTGAAGCCATAGTATTTGCGGTGTACATTCCTCCACAAGATCCCGGTCCAGGAATAGCTGAAGATTCAATATCCAAAAGTTCAATATCTGACAATGAACCTTCAGAATGTTTCCCAACAGCCTCGAATACAGATACTACGTCAGTTCTATTCAATCCTGGTTTGATACTTCCACCATAAACAAAGATTGAAGGTCTATTTAGCCTCGCCATTGCCATCAAACAAGCTGGCATATTCTTATCACAACCACCTATTGTGATGAGACCATCAAATCCCTGACCACCAACAACTGTTTCAATTGAGTCTGCAATAACTTCCCTTGATACAAGAGAATATCTCATCCCTTTCGTGCCCATTGATATTCCATCTGAAACAGTAATAGTATTAAATATAACTGCCTTAGATCCTACTGAATTTGCTCCTAGAGCAGCAGATTCGGCAAGCTTATCTATATGCATATTACATGGCGTCACCATACTCCATGTAGAAGCTATACCAACTTGTGGCTTCTTAAAGTCTTCCGATTCAAAGCCTACTGCCCGCAACATGGCCCTAGAGGGTGCCTGTTCTGGACCGTCAACTATCTCAGAAGAATATTTTCTTTTATCTTTTGACATAAATTAATTATAAATTACAAATCTATCAACTTATAGCTTAGGCTATCGAAGCGGCTAATAGTTCTTTTGTATATTCGTGCATTGGAGACTCAAATAATTCTTCTGTTAAACCTTCTTCAACAATATTTCCGTCTTTCATTACATAAACACGGTCAGATAAGAATCTGATCACTTTCAAATCATGACTAATGCAAAGGTAGGCAAGTCCAAGTCTAGACTGTAGATCCTTCAAGAGATCTAGTATCTGCATTTGAATAGAAACATCTAAAGCAGATGTTGGTTCGTCTAGTAAGATCAATTTAGGTTCCAATATTATTGCTCTTGCAATAGCCACTCTTTGCCTTTGTCCTCCAGAAAGCTCATGAGGAAATCGCGAAAATGATGATGGATCTAATTCAACATCTTTTAGAGCTTTTAATATCTTTTCATTTCTACTTGATTTACTCAGAGATGGTTCATGCACTTTAAGGCCTTCACCAATAATCTCTCCAATTGTCATCCTAGGAGAAAGAGATCCAAAAGGATCTTGAAAGACTATTTGAAAATCCTTTTTATACTTTCTTGTTTCACTAGTACTTAACTTATTGATATCTTTGTTATCAAAAACTATTAGCCCATCGGACTCTTCAATTCCAAGCAGAGCTCTTGCTAAAGAAGATTTACCAGAGCCAGATTCTCCCACTAGTCCAGTCGTTGTCCCAGAAAATATATTAATGTCTACTTTTTTGACTGCATTCAAATATTCGGTAACCTGACCAAGAAAATTTTTCTTAATCGGATAATTAATATCAACGTTTTTAGCCTCTAGAAGGATAGCTTCTTGTTTATTTTCAGATTCTTTTTTTCCAGGAATAGAATTCAAAAGCTTTATAGTATAAGGGTGCTTAGGATTATCAAATAAAGCTTTAACTTCTCCGGATTCAACTATTTTTCCATCTTTCATAACGCAAACTTCGTCAGAAAATCTTTTAACTATATTGAGATCATGGGTGATGAAGAGTATCGACATACCAAATTCTGATTGAAGCTCAGATAACAATTCAAGTAATGCTTTCTCAACAGTTACATCAAGAGCCGTAGTGGGTTCATCGGCAATTAAGAGTTCTGGTTCATTCGCCAGAGCCATCGCGATCATAATTCTTTGCCTCTGACCTCCAGATAATTGATGCGGATATGAGTCAACTTTTTTTTCTGGGTCAGGAATCTTAACCTTTTTGAGAAGATCTAAGGTCCTTTCTCTAGCTTTATCTGTACTCAATTTTCTGTGAATTATCAGCGTCTCATCTATTTGAAAACCAACTTTCTGATAAGGATTCAAAGATGTCATAGGCTCTTGAAAGATCATTGATACTTTATTTCCCCTTAAAGAAGTCAAAAACTTTTTAGGAGAGTCGAGGATTTCTTTATCTTCAAATTTTATCGAAGCATCTGCAGAATACCTTACAGTTCCTTCGGGCAGGAGTTGAAGTATTGATAAAGCAGTAACTGATTTTCCAGAACCTGATTCGCCAACAATGGAGAGGGTCTTTCCTTTTTCAATAGCAAAAGAAATATTATCGACTGCCCTAAAGATTTTATCTTTAGATTCAAAGTCTACGATGAGATTATTTACTTCTATTATGTTACCCACGAGTCTGTACTAAAAAATTAAAATTAATTGAGTCTCCATCAATTAATGAGAATGAACAAGGGAGATATTTGGAGTCAAATCCATTTAACCCCCAAAACATTATATGTTTTCCCCCCGGTACAAAAATGGTACTAGATTGAGATTCTAAAATAACAGAATCAGGCTTTGTCATCTTCATTAAACCCTCAGCATTGATTGTAGTTTCATGAATCTCTGCCCTTATTGGAGAGCAATCAATTGAGAGTATCTCAATATTTTCATCTGACTTATTGACGATACTTAAATATCCGCTTGTCATCATGGATCCTTTTAAGGGTACATATAAATGAGCATCCTTTATAATAAGTTTAACAGGGGATATTTCGGCGCAGCTTATAACAATGAAAGAAAAGGTAATTACAAAAAAAACTTTAAAAAATTTATTATTCATTACTTATTGTGTATTCCATATTGTAAATATTTCTGCTGAACAAAGCTTTTTAAGTGAATTATCAAAAGAAAAAATTCCTTCAGCTGATGAGGCATTTATTTTTGAGGCCTACAGGGAACAACATTCAGGCATCATACTGTCATGGGTCATGAAAGAAAACTGCTTTCTTTACAAAGATAAATTTGAAATTTCCGTAACGCCTTCATCTAATTTATCAATTAAGACCTTGGGGGAAGCTAAAAGAATAGACGATATTTATTTTGGAGAGGTAGACGTTTACTTCAATTCAGTTAGGAAAGAATTAAACTTTGAACTTGGTAGTGAATTTATAAATATTTCCTATCAGGGATGTAATGCTCAAGGGTTTTGCTATCCAGTCATTACTAAAAGAATTGATATGAAAGAAATAGATTATTTATAATTTTACCTTTTTTTTTAATTTCATTTAAAATCGTCCAAAATCTACAAATTTCATTGATATGACTAAATACATGCTACTTAATGGACCAAACTTAAATCTCTTAGGTACTAGAGAACCTGAGATTTATGGTTCAGAAACATTACAAGACATAGAAACAAACCTACTTGCTATAGCTAAAGAAGAGAATTGTGATCTCATTTGTCATCAAAGTAATGCTGAACATGAGCTTGTAGATTTAGTTCATTCAGCAAGAGAAGAGGAAGTTAAATGTATAATTATCAATCCAGGAGCGCTTACTCATAGCAGCATCGCTCTTAGGGATGCATTATCTGGTGTAGGCATACCATTTATAGAAATACACATCTCTAATATCTACGCTAGAGAAGATTTCAGACAAGTGTCATATTTATCAGATATTGCTCAGGGCGTTATTTCTGGTTTAGGGATTGAAGGATATGAGCTAGCTTTAAAAACAGCTTTTAAAAAGTTTAAATAAGGGGAGAAAAATGGATATAAGAAAAGTAAAAAAACTAATAGAAATGTTAGAGAATTCAAATTTAGAGGAAATCGAAATTCAAGAAGGAGAAGAATCTGTAAGACTTGTTAAAAGCCATGGGGCGACTCAGGCAACAGCCCAATCAATTATCTTACCGCAAGAAGCTTCAGTTCAAGCTAGCGAAGATAGCAACCAAGGAGATGATGAAATTCTTAAAGAAGGAAATTTAATTAACTCCCCTATGGTTGGAACTTTTTATGCGTCGGCGTCTCCGGGAGCGAAACCATTTATTTCAGTTGGAGATCTAGTGGCCGAGGGTGATGTAGTTTGCATAGTAGAAGCCATGAAAATGATGAATGAGATCAAATCTGAATTTTCAGGAACTGTACTTTCTGTAAATGTAGAAAATTCAGAGCCAGTAGAATATGGTCAATCTCTTTTTGAAATTTCTAAATAATGATTAATAAACTTTTAATCGCCAATAGAGGTGAAATAGCTTTACGTATTTTGAGGGCAGCAAAAGAGTTAAAGATACCTACAGTTGCAGCTTACTCCGAAGCAGACAAAGATCTGATGCATGTCAAGATGGCAGATGAATCTATTTGTATTGGTCCAGCTGACTCTACTCAGAGTTATTTAAATATTCCAGCAATAATTAGTGCTATGGAACTTTCGGGTGCCGATGGCGTTCATCCAGGATACGGTTTTCTATCTGAAAACCCTGACTTTGCAGAAAAAGTTGAGAAGAGTGGCTTCGATTTTGTTGGTCCCCCTGCATCTGTAATAAGAATGATGGGTAATAAGATTTCAGCAAAGGAATTTGCTTTGAATTCTGGTTTACCTATAGTTCCAGGTTCAAGTGGACCAATAGGTCAAGATACACATAAAAAAGCTGAAGAAATTGGATACCCTGTAATAATAAAAGCAGCCTCAGGCGGCGGCGGAAGAGGTATGAGGATAGTTTATTCTGCAGATGAATTAGATAATGCAATTGAGCTAACACAGCAAGAATCAGCAGTCGCTTTTGGTGATTCAACTGTTTATCTTGAGAAATTCCTTGAAAGTCCTAGACACATAGAAGTTCAAGTTTTAGCCGACAGGCACGGGAATGTCCTTCATTTGGGAGATAGGGACTGTTCGATGCAAAGAAGGCATCAGAAGGTTATCGAAGAAGCTCCTGCTATGGGAATCAAAGAAAATAAAAGACAAGAAATATATGCTCAATGTATAGAGGCTTGTCGTCAATTAAATTATACGAGTGCAGGAACTTTTGAATTTTTATATGAAAATGATAATTTTTACTTCATAGAGATGAATACAAGAATCCAAGTTGAGCATCCTGTAACGGAAAGTGTTACTGGGCTTGATTTAGTTAAACTTCAATTAAGGATTGCCAGAGATGAAGAGTTAAAAATTAAACAAGATGATATTGTCCTTAAAGGTCATGCTATTGAATGCAGAATAAATGCTGAAAACTCAGAAACTTATTTGCCTTCACCAGGTAAAATCCTTGAGTATCATGCACCAGGAGGTATTGGAGTAAGAATGGACTCGCATTTATATAAAGATTACACGGTTCCTCCTTACTATGATTCACTTATTGCTAAAGTGATATGCAGGGCAAATGATAGAGAAGATGCAAGAGCAAGACTAGAAAGAGCATTAGATGAAATGTACGTTTTAGGAATAGATACAAATTTAGACATGCATAGAAAGTTGATTAAAGATCCCAACTTCATAAATGGAACTTTCAATATAAATTATCTGGAAAACCTCAATAAGGATAAATAAAAATGTCAGAACAAGATCTTCCTTATGAACCGGGAGACATTGAAGAAGAGGTTCAGCGATATTGGCTAGAAAATGAGACCTTTTCTGTTACAGAGGATCCTAGTAAAGAAAAATTCTTCTGTTTAAGTATGTTCCCATATCCAAGCGGATCTATTCACATGGGTCACGTAAGGAACTATTCAATTGGAGACGCTATTAGTAGGTTCCATAGAATGCTCGGGAAAAATGTGCTTCAGCCTATGGGCTGGGATGCTTTTGGCCTTCCAGCTGAGAATGCAGCCATCACCAATGAAGTACAACCTTCTGAATGGACTCTTGAAAACATCAAGAGCATGAAAAAACAACTCACCAGGCTGGGCTTTGCCTATGATTGGAAAAGGGAGTTTGCGACATCAGATGCCAATTATTATAAGTGGGAACAATGGTTCTTCCAGCAAATGCTTGAAAAAGGTCTTGCCTATCAAGAAGAAGCTGAAGTTAATTGGGATCCTGTTGACCAAACTGTTCTAGCAAATGAACAGGTTATAGATGGAAAAGGATGGAGGTCAGGGGCAGATGTTGAGAAGAAGAGACTAAAGCAATGGTTTCTAAAGATTACAGACTATGCAGAAGAACTTCTTGAAGGAACAGATAAATTAGAAGGCTGGCCTGAGCAAGTAAAGGTCCAACAAAAAAACTGGATAGGTAAGTCCGAGGGGATGAATTTTAGTTTTCAAGTGAAAGACAGTAAAGAAGCAATAAGCGTTTTTACGACAAGACCCGATACTATAATGGGTGTTTCATTTATCGCAATATCCACTTCTCATTCCTTATGTACAGGTCTTGCATCTGAAAGAAGTGATATCAATACATTTATTGAAAAACAAAATAAAGTTAAGCAATCTGAAGCCGATTTTGCAAAACAAGAAAAAGAAGGTCTATTTACAGGCTTATATGCAGTTCATCCTTTCACTAAAGAAGAAATCCCTATTTGGATAGCAAATTTTGTTCTTAGTGACTATGGGTCTGGAGCCTTAATGGCAGTACCAGCGCATGATCAAAGGGATTTTGAATTTGCTACAAAATATAACTTACCTATTTTAAGAGTAATTCAGAATGATCGTGATGCAGAAGACCCCGAAGAAGCGATCTCTGAAAAAAATGTACTCATCAATTCATACGAATTTGATGGATTAAGTTTTGATGAAGCATTTCTGGCAATCGAAGAAAAAGCTAAAGAACTCAACTGTGGTAGTAGAGAGACGAACTTTAGACTTAGAGACTGGGGTGTATCAAGGCAAAGGTATTGGGGAACTCCCATTCCTGTTGTAACTGACGGTGAAAGCAATTATGTGGCTTATGATCTACCTGTCGAACTGCCTAGTAAAGTTGAATTTAAAGGGGTTAGTTCTCCATTGAAGGATATGCCTGAATTTCTGGAAGTAACGCAAGATGGGAAAGATCTCATCAGAGAAACTGATACATTTGATACTTTTTTTGAATCTTCATGGTACTACGCTAGATTTGCAAGTTTCGATAGTAATGAATCTATGCTGGATGACAGAGCTAAATACTGGCTTCCTGTTGATCAGTATATTGGGGGTATTGAACATGCCGTTCTTCATCTCCTTTATTCAAGATTCTTTTTTAGATGCATGAGAGATATGGGCTTAGTTGATGGAGATGAGCCTTTTGACAATCTTCTTTGCCAAGGGATGGTTTTAAAAGATGGAGCCAAGATGTCAAAATCAAAGGGCAATACCGTTGACCCTCAAGGTTTAATAGAAAAATATGGTGCAGATACAGTAAGACTCTTTGTAATGTTTGCAGCCCCTCCGGAACAATCTTTGGAGTGGTCAGATCAAGGAGTACAAGGTGCCCATAGATTCATCAACAGAATTTGGAGATTAGTCAATAAACATATTGACTCTGGAGTTCCTGAAAACAAAGAAATAATGTCTTCTGATGAGAAGGTAAAAAAAGTACGATCAAAGACTCATAAAACTCTCGCAAAAGTGAAAGACGACTATATGAGGAGACATAGCTTTAATACTGCTATTGCATCAGTAATGGAGCTCTCCAATGAGATTCCTAAAGAATTTTTAGAGACGCAAGCCGATCAAAGAATGCGTGCAACTGCTCATGAGGCAATTGAATCAATTCTTTTAATGCTCGCCCCCATCACACCTCATTTATGCCAACATCTATGGTGGCAACTTCATCCTTCAGAATCAATTGTAGATAAGAAATGGCCTGAGGCTGAGAAGACACTTTTAGAAGACGATACTCTTAATATTGCCATTCAAATTAATGGCAAGCTCAGATCTGCGATTGAGATCAATAAAAATACTTCTGAAGAAGAAGTGAAGTCAACTGCACTTTTGGATGATAAAGTAAAAAAATATTTAGAGGACAAAGAAGTCAGAAAGATAATCTATGTTCCTGGGAAAATTCTCAATATCGTTTTATGAAGGTTTCATCTTTTATTTGTTTAAAATCAATTTTTGCAATCACTTTTCTTTTAAGTTCTTGTGGGTATGAATTAAGAACTTATTCTAATTCTCTTGATAACCAAGCCATTCAATTGGTTGCATCCGACTCAACTCTTAATATTGAATTAGAAAATCAACTCAGTCTAGGACATAACTTAGTTACATCTCAAGATTCTAAATCTGCCATCTCAATCAAAGTATTGCAACATGACATTAAACGCTTTGTTGGTTCCAGTGGCTCTGGAGCGAGAACAACACAAGTCAGACTAGATTATAAAATTATTTATACTGTTGAAATAAATAGCAAAACTCAAAAAGAGTATTTGTTTGAAGACACTCGTTACGTTGATTTTAATCAATCTGATTTACTTGCCTTTGAAGCCGAAGAAGAAATATCAACCCAAGATTTCATCGGGAAGAGCATAAGAAACATGGAATTCATTATTTCATCCTTACTAAATGAAACTAAGTAAGGCTCATTTCTATAAGGATACTGAAAAAAACTTTCAAAGCACATATTCGTTTTTTGCGGATGAGTCTATTCAAATTTCTGAGTTAACGGATCACGTTATTAAAATTAGTAAATCCAAAGGATTTGAAGAGAAGCAAACGCATATTATTACAAAGGACTCAGATTGGGCTTTCCTTAGTTCAGAAAATGAGAATCTTGATTTATTTGGATCAAAAAAAATTATAGAGATTAAACTCTTAGGAATCGGACCTGGAAACAAGGGATCGAAAGCAATCAAAGATTACTGTTTATCTCCAGATCAGAGCAAATTACTTATCGTGCATGCTGAAAGGTTAGACAAAAAACAACAAACTAGTGCATGGGCAAAAGCCTTAGAATCTAGCGGGGTTCTTATCGTGGAGCCTCCAATTAATAAAAACTCTATGCCAGGTTGGATAAAAGGAAAATCACAGGATCTCAACATAAATATTACTGAAGAGGCTATTCATCTTTTAGCAGAAAAAACGGAAGGTAATTTATTAGCAACTTCTCAGGAGCTGATGAAGCTAGTATTACTTTTTCCAGGTCAAGACATCTCTATCGATGACATGGAAGAATCAATTTCAAATGCTTCAAAATTTGGTATTTTTGATCTTTCTAATTCTTTTTTGACAGGCAATAAAAAAAGAACGGTCAGGATTATAGAGACGCTTAAAGCAGAAGGTACACAGCCTCCCCTGATTCTTTGGGCTTTATCAAAAGAAATAAATAATTTATACAAAGTTATTGAAGATGGTTCTTCTAAGAACATATGGGGTCCAAGATATTATCTAGATTTGTTATCAGATAAGGCAAATAAAATGCCTAGAACCAAAATAACAAAGTCTCTTAAAGATATTGCCGAGATCGATGCTGCCATAAAAGGTCTCTCTGATAAAAGTCCCTGGCAATCTATTAGAGATTTGGCTTTATATTTTTAGCTTCAAATCAATTTTAAAACTTTGTACCAAATTGAATCTTCAAGATTCTTGCTCGGTAAAGTATATTCATCTATCTTTGAAACAGGCTGCACTTCCTTGGTAGAACTTGTCATCCATACCTCTTCTGCAGCCAGGAATTTCTCCATAGATATTTCTATTTCGTGAACATCGATGCCATTATTTCTCATTTCTTTAATTAAGTAACCGCGCGTAATTCCTGGGAGAATGTTCTGATCTAATGAAGGCGTTAAGACTTTACCTTTATGAAAAATAAACACATTCGATTTTGAACCTTCATTAATAATTCCATCTTTATGAAAGATAATCTCATCGACCTTTGGCTTGTTTGGGTTATTAATCGGCAAAGTATTTCCTAGAAGAGCTATAGTCTTGATATCACATCTATGCCATCTAATATCTTCCTCTAGTCTTACTTTTATGCCTTCTTGGTTAGGGTCTATCCTATAAGGATTTTTTTGAAGCTCTTGAGAGGTGACTAAAACTGTTGGTTGCATTTTCTTCTCTACAGCATGAGCTCTTACTTCATCAACACCCCTAGTAACCTGAATATAAAAAGATTGATTTAAGAATTTATTTTTTTTCTGAAGCTCAAGTAAAATCTTATCTAAATTTTTAATCTCATCTGTAAGAGGAATAAAAGTTAATTCCAAAGAAGCCTTTAACCTTTTTAGATGCTCTTCAAAGAGGAATAATCGATTGTTATAACAAGGAATCACCTCATAGACGCCATCACCGAAAGTAAATCCTCTGTCTAAGGGAGAAATTCTTGCCTCGTCTTCCTTTAGTATTTGACCGTTAAGATATACCCACATCCGGTTTTATTATTCTTCTATCAGGAATTGATAAGTAAGTAACTTGATATTAGACCAGGCTCTGCCAAAGAACCCCAAGGCAATGACGTCTTGCATCGCTATGAGATCTACAGAGGCTAGAGAATCACCATCCAGAATTAAATCAACTTTTCCGACTACTTGACCTTTCGCTATAGGGGCTTGAAGATAATCATTAAGTTCAATCCTCGGCTCTACTCTAGGAAAATCTCTAGGAGAAAGAGTTAGAAACAAGTCTTCAGATGAAGACAAATTAACTGCTTCATCTTCCCCTCCCCAAACTTGTTCATTGATAAGGACAGATTCAGCCTCAAGAACCCTCTTTGTTCTATAGTATCTAAAGCCATAGTCGAGGAGCCTTCTATTATCTGTCAACCTAGCCTTTTCGGTAGAACTTCTTAAAGTAACGGCTATTAATCTTGTGTCATTTCTTACCCCTGAAGATACTAAGCAAAATCCAGCACTTTCTGTATGTCCAGTTTTAACTCCATCAACAGTTTCGTCTTGCCATAGAAGACTATTCCTATTTCTTTGCTTGATCTCATTATAAGTAAAATATTTTTCTTTATAGAGGCTGTAATGATCAGGAAATTTATCTATTAGGTTTTTGGTCAAAAGTGCCAAATCTCTTGCTGATGAAAAATGCTCTGGGTCCGGCCAACCACTTACATTTTTAAACTGCGTATTTTCCATACCTAACTCTTTTGCATATAACTGCATTAGGTCAACAAAACCTTCTTCAGAAACTGCTACATGCTCTGCTATTGCACAACTGGCATCATTACCAGACTGAATAACCATGCCTTTGATTAGATCTGAAAGCAATACTCTAGTGCCTTCTCGTATAAACATTTTAGAGCCGCCCTTTCTCCAGCATTCTTCGCTTATAAATACTTCGTCTTCAAGGCTAACAAAGCCTTTTGATATCTGATCTACTACTACATAGCCTGTCATTACTTTAGTAATACTTGCGGGCTCTATCCTCTCATCAGCACCACTTTCTGCCAAAATCCTTCCAGAAACTGAATCTATTAGAATATAGTTTGTTGCGTTCAGAGATGGTGGTTTAGGGATAAAACTTTCTTCTGCACCAATTAAGCTTACAAAACACGTAAGAAATAACCACAGAACTGAAGTAAATTTAAAAAATATTTTCATTTTATAAGTATTGAGATAAAACATTGCTAAGTTCATAAACAGCCATGACATAAAGCTTACTGCGATTGTACCTTGATAAAGAGTTATAGTTATCGAAACCAAGCCAGTATTCGTAACCTTCACTTAGCTCTAAGGAAATGGGTACAAACTTCAGGTTTCCAGGAATTGCTTCACTGGTCTCCAATCCAAGCTTTCCTAAATCTATAGTTGTCATATATGGCTTAAAAGTTGATTTTATAGACTCGTTTTGATTTACGACTATTGCTTTAATTGCAATTGGAGTATTGGGCTTCCACTTACCTTTTTTATTTAAAAAATTCGCTACACTTCCAATCGCATCGACAGGATTGTTTAAAATATCTCTGACTCCATCTTGATCAAAATCTACAGCATAGTCTCTATAGCTGTCTGGCATAAATTGACCATACCCCATTGCTCCAGCTATTGAACCTTTGATCTCTTCTGGATTAAATTGTTCTTCTTTACTGAGTAATAAAAATTCTTCTAACTGTATTTTAAAAAATTTTGATCTTCTGGGATAATCGAAAGCTAGGGTAGATAGAGAATCTATAACTCTTATGTTACCTTTTATTCTGCCATATCTGGTTTCTATTCCAATTATTGATGCAATAATTTCAGCCGGGACACCATATATGCTTTCGGCTCTTTTTAGGTCCTGTTTGTGTGAGGATATGAATTCTTTACCTGCAGCAATTCTTGACTCAGTAACCATAATCTCTTTGTATCTAGACCATGTCATTGTGCCTTCGGGCTGTCTATCCATTATTCTTATAACTCTTTCTTGGAGCAGAGCATTCGCAAAAATAGACTCAAGATAAGATGTATCAAAATCATGTTTTTTTGACATGTACTTAATAAAGTCACTAACATCTTCCCGCGAAGAATAGTCAGCGTAGATTGCTTGGAATGAAGAAAAGGTTAGAGAAAATATTATGGCAACTTTTTTTAAATTCATAACTATATTTTCTTTGTAGAAAGAATAACTCCAAATGCCAATAAATGAACAACTATTGAAGTTCCTCCTTGGCTTATTAAGGGTAAAGGCACTCCAACGACTGGGATTATACCTATAACCATAAGGACATTGATTAAAATAAATAAAAGAAAAATGAAGCCTAAAGAGCAGCATGCCAACCTTTCGAATCTTGACTCTGCGGAATAACCGATTTTAAAAATTCTCCATATAATTATTCCATAAATCAAAAAAAGTAGGCTTATGCCGATTAAACCAAATTCTTCACCGATTACTGAAAAAATAAAATCTGAATGGCTTTCTGGAATAAAATCCAGTTGGCTTTGTGTGCCCTCGAGATAGCCTTTTCCATATAAACCTCCAGAACCAATAGCTGTTTGTGACTGAGCTATATTCCAGCCTGTACCCAAGGGATCAGCATCTGGATCTAACAAGGTTAAAACCCTTTCTTGTTGATATGGACGCAAACCAGACCATATAAATGGTGCAGAAACTATCAATAAACCAAAATAAGAAGCGATGATTTTGAAAGGCAAACCTGCTAAATATATTGGTATGAGACCTGAAGTGAGAACAATTATTGCCGTACCTAAATCAGGTTGTTTATAGACAAAGATTGCACAAGTTAAAGAGGCCCCAGAAGTCACTAACCAGTCCGATAATTGAGGCTTTATTTCTTTTCTGCATAAGTAAGCCACTAAAGATAAAGGTAGTATTAATCTTATAATTTCAGATGGCTGAAAGGAAAAGAAACCAAAATCTATCCATCGACTTGTTTCATAGCCTTTTGCAGGAACTATTAACACATACATAAGGAGGAATAACCCCAGCCAATAAGAATGCATTAATAAATTTTTATATGAATTTGGCCTGAGATGAGAAACAAAAACCATCAGAATTAAACCACCACAAATATAAATCATTTGGCGGTAAACCATAGACATAGACTGTCCGCTGGCACTGTAGAGCATAAAAAGACCAAAAGATAAAACGCCAACTAATGAAAAGAAAAGAATTAAATCCTTAACGATGAAGACCAAAGGATTAAATCCGCTTGATAAAGGTTTATTTATGGAGTAATCGAGAGGACTTCTACTCATTTGGTTTAAATTTCAGTTGATAGTTTTCTATGAGCTTTTGAGCTATTGGGGCAGCTACTGCACTACCAGATTCTCCATTTTCAACAATAACTACGACAGCTAAATTTGGGTTTGGAATTGGTCCATAACTGGCGAATAAGGCATGATCTCGATTTTTAATATTTTCCCGAACACCTTGATATTCTTCTCTGACTGTCAGTTCTTGATCGGTTAAGCTTTTTATTTGTGCTGTTCCAGTTTTACCGGCAATCTTAACTCCATTATCTCTAAAAAGATTATGGGCTGTTCCGTTCCAAGAGTTAATCACCGCAACCATGGAACTTTCAATGATCTCCCAGTGAATTTCTTTTTCTAATTCAACCTCCATCAACAATTCTGGTTTGTATTCTTGTATATTCGAATTACTTATTAATCGAGGTTTAAATATTTTTCCTTTTGTAGCGATTGCTGAAATCGATGACACCAGCTGAAGAGGAGTAGATGTAATATAACCCTGACCAATACCAATGTTTATGGTATCGCCCACAAACCAAGCTTCTCCAATAGTACCTAATTTCCAATTTCTTGTAGGCAATGTACTCTTTGTTTCGTTAAAAAGGTCTATTCCGGTAATGTCTCCAAATCCAAATTTATTTAAAAAGCTTGAAATCCTGTCCACGGTCAATTGAGAAGAGAGTTCATAAAAATATACATCTGAAGATTCTACGATAGCTTTTCTTAGATTTACTTTTCCATGTCCTTCTTCTTTCCAACCTCTGTACTTTCTTCCATCTTCTTTAATTTGAAAAAAACCTTTATCTTCAATGATTGTTTTGGGGGTAACTACTCCCTCCTCTAACCCCAATAGTCCTATGAAAGGCTTGATTGTTGATGCTGGCGGATATGATCCTGAAATTACTCTATTAAAAAAAGGAGCTTGATCCTTAAAAACCTTACTGAAAGGCATACCTTTCTCTGAACCGTTTAAAATATTCGGATTATAGTCAGGAGAACTTACAAGAGCTTTTATGTATCCAGTATTTGGGTCAATTGCAATAATTGCCCCTCTCCGGTCAGCCAACTCTTCTCTAGCAATCCTTTGTAACTGTAAATCTAGTGTTAAAGTTAAATTTGAAGGTCGTTTAGGAAGGATTCTTTCAAGTTCTCTTATCTTTTTACCAAAGACATCAACTTCTATGGCACTTGTACCTGGAAATCCTCTGAGAGATTTCTCATAAACTCTTTCGAGCCCTACCTTGCCAATCAAAGAATCAGATAAATATTTTTCAGTTGAAAAATCAATCTCGTCGTCTCTAGTTATCCTCCCCATGTGCCCTACTACATGTGAAAAAAGATTTTTATGAGGTAAGAATCTTCGCAGGCTAGTTTCAAGTTTAATATTTGGTAGAGAGTTTTTATAAAGCTCATATTTTGCTAGTTCCTTTTCATTTAAATTATCAACTAGCCATATTTTCTCTTTAGATTCTCTTTTATTGGATAAATATGAAACTTTGGGCCTGTCTTGAAGTACTTTTTCATGTAGCAGTTCTATTTGAGCCCCAGAAGACTCAATAAATTTGCGATTTATATAAATACCTTGAAAAACTATATTTTCTGCAATGATTGTTCCGTCTTGCAACTGGATTAATCCCCTTGAAGGAAACAAAGGCATATTGATAATTCTATTTCTATCTGATTCAGTTACATAATCATTATTATCTAGAATAGTTAATTGAATTATTTTAGATAATCCAACTAAAATCAAAAAAGAAATAATTACTAGTACTATGCGCGATCTAGACTTTAAAGATTGAATTTCTTTTTCATCTTTCTTTAAATCTTGGATTATCTTCATCGTTTCTATCTATGATAAGGATGATTTTGGGTTATAGACCATACTCTAAACATTTGCTCTATAACTAATACTGGAACAATGGAATGTGGAAAAGTTAGATTAGATAAAGACCAGCAGAAATCACTCTGTTTTATTACCTTCCTGCTCAAACCGTCAGGACCGCCGATGATAAAAGAAATATCTCTGGAAGTTGCCACCCAATTATCAAAATTGACCCTTAATTTATCAGAGCTTGGGTTTGATCCTTCCTTGTCTAGAGAAATAATCAGATCTCCTTTTTTAACTTTTGACAGAAGTAATGCACTTTCTTCTTCAACCACACTAGGAATATTATAGTTTCTTGATCTGAGAACTGGCTTACACCCAGTCCAGGTTATATTTATTGATTTATTAAATTTTGATTCATAAGAATTAAAAGCTCTTTGTGTCCATTCAGGTCTGCTTGACTCTATTGAAATAAGATTTATTTTCATTAAAGATCTGGATCCCAGAGACTTTCTAAATCATAAAATTCTCTAGCATCTGAGGACATCAAATGAACGATTACATCTCCCGCATCTACAAGCAGCCAATCACCTCCACCTTGACCCTCTATTTTCAGCCCAGAAACTTTATCTCCCTTTAGGCCTTCTATGACCTTTTCACTCATTGAATTAATATGCCTATCAGATGTACCAGAGGCTATGACCATAAAATCAGTGAGAGAGCTGATCTTTTTTACGTTGATGGCAATAGGATCAACTGCTTTGATATCTTCTAAAGTTGAAATAATTTTATTTTTTAGTTTTATAGTCATTAGTATTATTGGTAAAGATTTTTTTCCTTTATTAAATTATAAACATCATGGTTGAGGAACTTGGATACGTCCTTTTTAGTTGAAATCATATCTCTTATTTCTGTAGACGTAATCATTATAGGGTCAATGGAAAGAAGAAGGATCTTGCAAGTTTGATCTTCTAATTCCTCTACGCGAATAACCTGTCTTTCTTTGAGTAATTTTCCAGCAACAGAATCTTCTGCTATTGGGCAATCTGGTCTCATAAGAACAATAAGATTGACCTCTGCCAAGAATTCTTCATATTTATACCAGGTATCTATATTAGAAAAAGAATCTGAGCCCATTATCCAAATCAAATTATCATCAGGATATTCTTTTTTTAGCTCTTTAAAGGTTAATAGACCATAAGAAGGACTTTCTTTTATTAACTCCCTTTTATCGATATGCACCAATTCAATGTGTTGAAGAGCTAACTCGGTCATAAGAAGTTTATTCTCTAAATTCACCCCCTTTGCCTTATGAGGTGGATTGCCATTAGGAATAACAATCAACTCGTCAAACTGAATTAATTTCAAAAAATTTTCTATAATAAGACAGTGGCCATTATGAATAGGATCGAATGTTCCACCAAAGACACCAATCAGTTTTTTATGAACTTTATTCAAATTCCTCTTAATTGTGAATTCCCAATCACGATAAATTTCTGAGACGTTAACCCTTCAAGACCAACTGGACCTCTAGCATGAATTTTGTCGGTTGATATTCCAACTTCTGCCCCGAGACCATATTCAAAACCATCTGCCCAACAAGTTGGAAGATTGTGCATGACGGAGCTAGAATCAACATTCTTAAAGAATATAGCTACGGCATCTTGATCCTCGGTAATTATAGAATCTGTATGATTAGATCCGTACATTTGAATGTGATCAACAGCTTCAATTAAACTTTCAACAATTTTTATAGATAAAATTGGGCCAAGATACTCAGTAGACCAATCTTCTTCTTCAGCTTCTGTAGCATCTATGACTTCTAATGTTTTTTTACAGCCTCTTAGTTCTACGCCTTTATTTAAAAATTCTATACTTAATTTCGGTAATACTATTTTTGCCACTTCACTATGAATTAGTAAAGTCTCCATAGCCCCACATATCCCATATCTATATGTTTTTGCATTCAAAGTAATGGCTTCTGCTCTTTCAAGATTTGCGTTTTTGTCTATGTAAACATGACAAATTCCGTCTAGATGCTTGATTACTGGCACTCGCGATTCTTCAGATATCAGCTTGACTAAGCTCTTTCCGCCCCTTGGAATAATGACATCAAGGTAAGAGTCTAAGTGTAGTAATGTTTTCACGGCCTCTCTATCAGTTGTTTCTACCAGCTGGATACATTCTTTTGGAAGCCCAGATAATTCAAGACCTTTTTGCAAGCAATTCCATATGATCTTGTTTGATGAGATTGCTTCTGAACCTCCCCTTAAAATACATGCATTTCCGGATTTTAAACAGAGAGCTGCGGCATCGGCAGTAACATTAGGTCTTGATTCATAAATAATCCCTACTACACCTAGAGGCACTCGCATCTTGCTGACTTTAATACCAGAAGGTGTTGGATCCATATCAGTCATTTCTCCAATCGGGTCAGGTAGTTCAGAGACTACTTTTAATCCAGAAATCATTGAATCGATTCTTGCATCATTCAATTCGAGCCTATCAATCAAAGCAGATCCAATAGATTTTTCTTTAGCAGCTTCTAAATCTTTTTTATTCTCTTCAAGAATTTCACTTCTTCTTGACTCTATCTCTAAAGAAATGAGTATTAGAGCTTCATTTTTCATCTCTTCTGAAGCTTGCGAAAGGACCTTTGAGGCTTGTTTTGCTTCAGCGCCCAACTTATCCATATATAAATTTATTTCTTTACTCTGTAACATTGTGGAATATTCTACCTAAGTATCTAAGCATTCAAAGAGTAAAGATGATTGAATTTAATGAAATAATTTTTTGGCTTGAAGAAAACCCTCAATGGATTGCCATAGGAATAATTGGAGCTTCTTTTATAGAGTCTTTTGCCCTAGTGGGGATTATTGTTCCAGGAGTTGTATTGTTAGCAATCATATCAGGACTAGCTTCTGCTTCTTTGAGTATTTATGAGGTAGTGCTGATTGCGTATTTTTCAAGCTTACTTTCTGATGTTGCTAGTTTTTTTTATAGGACTTAGTTTAAAAAAATCAATACACAAGATCTGGCCATTTACCAAATATCCTAATTTGTTAAATCAAGGAAAAAGCTTTTTTAAGAAATATGGGATATTGGGACTATTTATTGGGAAATTTATTGGTCCTGTTAGGCCACTACTTCCAATAACCGCTGGTACTTTGGATATGGAGATAAGAAAATTCTTTTTAATTGAAATATTCTCATGTTTCATTTGGGCTTTGGTTTATACCATTCCGGGATACTATGCTGCACAAACGATGGTGTCTGAAATCAATCCCTTCAATTCATTTAGTTTTTGGATTAGCCTTGTTGTCTTATTTGTACTTATAAGATACTTTAGTAAAAAATATAAAATGTTATGACTGAACTATACCCTGACCACCCCAATTTAAGAGGTAACTACGCTCCTCTAAGAATGGAATGCGATATCGAAGATTTAATAATTGAAGGAGAAGTTCCAAAAGAATTATTTGGTAGTTACTATAGAAATGGTCCTGATCCGCAATTTCCACCCATGGGAGGTGATTATCATTGGTTCGCAGGTGACGGAATGATTCATGCTTTTCATTTCGAGAATGGCAAAATATCCTATTTAAATCGATGGGCTCAAACCTCAAAATGGAAGCAAGAGAGAAAAGCTGGAAGAGCACTTATTAATTCACTTAATCCCATGGAGCCAGATCCTGAATTTAGTTTTGAAGGTGAGGATGGAACTGCAAATACAAATATTGTATTCCATTCAGGAAAGCTTTTAGCCCTGGAAGAAGGCCATAAACCTTTTGAACTAGACCCTCTCACACTGGAATCAAAAGGGGCTTGGAATTATCAAGGCAAATTAGATTCTGCCATGACAGCTCACCCTAAGGTCGATCCAATAACGGGTGATATGATAGGTTTCAGCTATGGATTTGGTGTTAATAAAATGAGTTATTTTGTTATTAACTCCAAAGGAGTCTTAACAACCTTTTCAGAGTTCGAAACTCCATATTCAAGCATGGTACATGACTTCATAGTGACTACTAAACATATTATCTTCCCAATATTTCCTTTGATTATTGACTTTAAGCTAATTGCAGAAGGTAAATCTCCTTTGGCGTGGGATGCTCACAGAGCAAGCCAAATAGGCATTATGCCTAGAGATGGAACAGTAAAAGATATTAAATGGATAGAGAGTGATCCTTGTTACGTTTTTCATCCCATGAATGCCTATGAAGAAGAAGGGAAAATAATCGCGGATATGATGCAGTTTGAAGAGGCACCTATGTTTCCTCATCTTGACGGATCTCGACCTGACCTAAAAAAAGGCGAAGCCCGATTAAATAGATGGGAAATTGATATAAGTTCTAGTGCGGGATCTATTAAAAAACAATATCTTGATGAAAGTATTGGCGAATTTCCAAGATTAGACGAAAGAAAGTCCATGTCTAAGCACAAATATGGTTACTATGCTTCTAATGATGGCAAATCTCCCAAAGGGGTAAGTTTTAATTCTATTTCTAGCTATGATTTTGAAACAGGCTATAAAGATAGTTTCACCCTGACGGAATTTGATGCTGTTGGTGAACCTATTTTTGTTCCCAAGAATCAAAATTCAGATGAAGGACAAGGCTTCTTAATCGCATTAGCTTATCTCGGAAAAGAGAATAGATCTGATCTTATGGTATTCGACGCTGAAAATATATCGAACGGTCCACTTGCCAGAGCTATGTTGCCTCATCGAATTCCTTATGGGTTTCATGGAAACTGGAGACAGGGTTAACTAACCTCCTAATTTCTTAATTACATCTTTGAGGTAGTCTAATTTATCTAGGGTGTTTTCCAGCTCTAAGATAGTTTGCTTTTCTAGTGGAGTTAGAGGAAGAATACTCGCAAGAACATAGCAAACACTTTTTGAGCTATTTAAATCTAAATCTAAATTAAGTTTCTTAATCTCCGGATGACTAGTCACTTCTTTAGCCGTATCCCATAGATCTGAGAATCTTGGGTCTAAAGATAAATCATCATTATCATCTTCTTGAACAATAGAGATTTTTCCCAGGAGCAGCTCATCTGTTTGTTTCCATCTTTCGGATATCTTGATCTTTTCTTTACCTTGGACTGTTATTCCAAGTAATCCATTTTCTAATTGATTAAAATCAACAATTTCTACATAAGTTGCTATGTCATGAAGATTCGGTAAACCTCCAACTTCTTGATCATCTTCAGGTTTAGCTAATACAATACAAAAACCTTCTGAATTGCTTAAACAACTCTTAATCATGTCTATGTATCTTGGTTCAAATATCTGTAAAGGAAGATATGCCCCGGGTAAAACATTTATTGTCAAAGGAAATAAAGGTGCTGTTGTTAATCTAGTCATTTCTGTACCTCTCTAAGAGGTCTCTTGGAAGTCCATCAAAATCACCATTTGACATAATGATCAGAATATCCTTTTTTAAAATCATTGACTCAAAATCATTTATAAAAACATTATTACTATCTAGTTTTGCTGATTTATTTGGCAATGATTCAACTAAACTCTCAATATGAGAGCTATCTTCGCTTTTCCAATAGACTTTATCGGCTGAATTTACAGCCTCAGATAATCTATCATCATGAAAACCAGATTTCATAGTATTAGAACGTAATTCTATTGCTACAGTCAGCCTATGGTCTGGATATTTTTTTTTAATACCTTCGATAGTAGTTTGTATGGCGGTAGGATGATGAGCAAAGTCCTCGATAATAATCAGTTCATCCGTATGAAGTAAAATATCCTGACGTTTAGCCACACCTTTAAATTTCTGTAGAGAGCTTATAGAATCTTTTAACGAAACTCCATAATGATCAGCTGCAAGAACAGCCACCATGGCATTTCTTGCGTTATGCTCACCTAACATTTTCCAATCTATCTCCATTTCCTGATTTCTAATCCCCAATAAAGGTTTTTGTACATCGTCGTAAATATTTAATGAATTTTCGTGTTTTCCATTAAAGTCGTAAGTTATCAAGTTACTCCAGCAACCTAAATCTAAGACTGTCGTAATATTTGAATCGTCAGATGGGTAAATAATATTTGCCTCTTCTTTTAAGGTTCTGATTAGGTTGTGAAACTCTTTAAAAATATACGAAATATCGGGAAAGATATCAGCATGATCATATTCAAGGTTATTTATAATTAAAGTATCAGGCTTGTAATGAATGAATTTAGATCTCTTGTCAAAGAACGCTGTGTCGTATTCATCTGCTTCGATTACAAATATTTCGCTTGAACCTTTTCTTGCTGACTTAGGAAAATCTTTTGGCTTTCCAGCTATTAAATAGCCTACATCTATTCCTTGATCTTCAAAGATATATGCAAGCATTGCTGTTGTAGTTGTCTTGCCATGAGTACCTGATACTGCAATTACTTTTTTATCCTTCAAAATGTTCTTATAAAGCCATTCAGGTCCAGAAATAAGATTTGCTTGATTAGAAAGAAGATACTCTAAGGCAGGGTTACCTCTTGATATAGAGTTTCCAATAACATAACAATCTGCATCAGGTAATATGTTGGCATCATAGCCTTCCATGATCTCAATGCCCATTTCTCTAAGGTGATCTGACATTGGAGGATATATATTAGTATCGCAACCACTAATATCAAGACCTTCTTCTTTACCTAGTAATGCCAGTCCTCCCATAAAGGTACCGCAAATACCAAGTATATGGACTTTATCTTTTGCCATGATTCATTATAACTATCAAGAATGATTACAAGATAGAATTGTTTTCAAGTATTATGCGATTATGAAGGCCAAAAATGCTATATATGCTCAGTCTGGAGGAGTAACCTCAGTCATCAATGCAACTGCAGGAGGAGTCATTGAAGCGGCCCGAAAGTCTAAACGTATCAACAAATTATTTGCTGGAAAGAATGGTATTCGAGGTCTTCTCAGGGAAGACATCATAGATACAAGTATCGAAGATATTATTCAGATTAAAAAGCTTCAGCACACACCTGGAGGAATTTTTGGTTCATGTAGACATAAGCTAAAAGATCCCTCAAGCAATAAGAAAGAATACGAAAGATTGATTGAGGTGTTTAGGGCGCATGATATAGGTTACTTTTTTTACAATGGTGGTGGAGATTCGCAAGATACTACAAATAAGATTTCTCAATTCACTATAGATGCAGGGTTCCCAGTTAATTGTATAGGCATCCCTAAAACAGTAGATAATGACCTGCCATATACTGATAACTGTCCAGGTTTTGGTTCTGTTGCTAAATATGTTGCCACATCTGTCAGAGAAGCCTCTTTAGATGTTGAGAGTATGTCCGAAAGTTCTACTAAAGTTTTCATCATGGAAGTCATGGGAAGACATGCAGGATGGATAGCGGCATCTTCAGGATTAGCTCAGGACAAAAATAATTCTGCCCCCCATATTATATTGCTTCCAGAAGTACCTTTTTATAAAGCTAAATTTTTGAAGAGAGTTAAAGATACTATAAAAAAACATGGTTTCTGCGTAATTGTAGTTTCTGAAGGAGCTCGTTTTAAAAATGGAGAATTTATTGCTGATGCCGGAACTGTAGACTCATTTGGTCATAAACAACTTGGAGGAGTTGCTCCTACTATCGCAGGAATGATCAAAGATAGTTTAGGGCTTAAATATCACTGGGCTGTTTCTGATTATCTTCAAAGAGCTGCAAGACATATTTCTTCAAAAACTGATGTTGATCAAGCTTATGCTGTAGGAAAAGCGGCTGTTCAATTTGCCCTTTCTGGAGAAAATGCAGTAATGCCTATAATTAAAAGGACTAGCTCAAACCCATATAGTTGGAAAATAGACAAAGTGAAACTATCGCAAGTGGCTAATGTAGAGAAAAAACTTCCCCAAAAATTTATTTCTAAAAATGGTTTTGGAGTTACTGAAGCTTGCAAAAATTATTTAAGACCTTTGATTCAGGGTGAAGCTTACCCTCCTTATAAAGATGGTGTAATAGAAACAGCTTCTTTGAAGAACAAACTGGTGAAGAAAAAACTTAAAACGTTTAAAGTTTAATTCAGAACTTTAAATTCCATTTCAGCTCTTTTAAGCCTGTCAATTAGGACTTCTCCCAACCCAACTGCGGATGTAAGTACTCCACCATATTCGCTTCCTCCAGGAAGATCATCAGACCTAGCAAGAGCTAAAGCAGATTCACAAACCATCTTTCCTGTGGATTTATATCCAGGATCTCCTGATCCATACATCGAACATATCTTTCTTTCATTATCTTCAGAATAAGCCACGAAAGTTGCCCTGAACCAACCATTATCTTGGGTTTCTTGACTTGGCCCCTCTCCTGGTTTTAAAAGAAAAGGTCTAACCAGTCGCTTTAACGGAGTACCTATTACTATAAAGGCAAGTATTGACCCATAAGATGCTAGCCTTGCCATTCGTTTAGTAGAAAATAGGCCATGTTCGCCGAAAGTAAAATTCCTTCCATAGGATTTTTGATTCTGTTCCATTAAAGCAGCAGACCTCCTCACAACTCTAGTATTGGCTACGGCCATCATGCCTATACCGCTCCAACCCTCAATTCCTTCAACCTGCTCGATGACAAATCCATCCTTAGATTTTTCCCGCTGATCTTCAGTTACTGTTTCATCAGGGTTTAAAACAAAAGGGTCTCTCATCTCCTTGCTTAGCCCGTCCATTGTAAAAATAGTTTCAGTAGTTCCACCAGAAGCCCCGCCTTGTGCTTGATGATATACATCCACTCTAGAGACTGGCTTATCAAATTGAGAGATGGTAAAAAATGTTCCGAGATCTGATGGTATAGAATCGTAACCACAAGAAGGAATAATTCTAATTCCTTTTGAGGCTGCTTCTGCATGATGTTTTTCTATCAAACCTCTGACCCAGTGATTTTCACCAGTTATATCTGTGTAATGAGTTTCATTTTCAACACAAGCTTGTACCAGTAAAGATCCGTATCTTGCAAATGGTCCTGCCGTCGATAAAACGACTTTAGTTTGACCCGTCAAAGTTCTTAATGAATCTATATCTCCGCCATCCGCAACAACAACATCACAATTAAGATTAAAGTCAGATTTTATTTGCTCTAATTTCTCTTTACTTCTTCCTCCTATAGCCCAAACAAGATCAGCATAATTATCTCTTAAATACTTACAACAAATCTGACCAGTGAAACCAGTAGCTCCATAAACAATTATTTCGTATTTTTTTTCCATCATTTTTTTAGTATTTTTCCAACTCCTCCAAAGGTAATTATAGTCTCACCACCCACAGTTATATCACCTTCTGAGAAACCTAGGGATTTACCTATCTTTTTGGGCCTACAACGTATTAATAACATGCTTCCTATTGGGGCAGGTGCTAAGAATTCAGTATGGAAACTAACAGTAGTTACAAGACTGTTTCTGTCTTGCATCATAGATGAAGTCATACAAAAATCAGCTAATGCCATCAGGGCTCCTCCGTGTGCTGAATCATAAAAATTACTATGGTCTTCTTTAGCAAAGAAAATCATGAATAATTCATTGTCGTCTTTTTTGTAAAATCCAGGACCCATGTTTTCAATATGAGGTTGAGGGATTTTAAGCTCTTTAAAGCCTTCAGGTATTTCTTGATCTGTCATACCTTGATTATAATCCCTAGAGGCTTGAAATAAATGTAGAAATTTAAGTATTAAGGAAGTAACTGTTATGAGTGGAATTTTAGAAGGTGTAAAGGTTTTAGATTTTGGAAGATATATTGCGGGGCCTTTTTGTGGAGCTCTATTAGCAGACTACGGAGCTGAGGTGATTAGGATAGAGAGAGTTAGTGGCAGCGAGGATAGATTTGTAACTCCTGTAACTCAAGATGGCCAAGGAGCAATGTTTCTGCAGCTGAATAGAAATAAACTGGGCTTAACGCTAAATCCAACAAAAGAAGAAGGTAAGGAAATAGTTAAGAGATTGGTTAAGCGTTCGGATATTGTCATTGCAAATCTTCCAGAACCAACTTTGAAATCAATGGGTTTAGATTATGAAAATCTTAAATCTATAAATCCAAGTATTATCCTTACTTCTAATACGGCTTTTGGAACAACTGGTCCTTACTCAGAAAGAGTGGGATTCGATGGCGTAGCTCAAGCAATGTCAGGTGCAATGGATATGACAGGGGGCTCTGAACAACCAACTAAGGCCTACGCACCATATGTAGATTTTTGTAGTGCATCTTTGGCAGCTTTTGGAACACTACTGGCCTTCATCGAGAGACAGAAAACAGGCAAGGGTCAAAGAGTCCAAACGTCTTTATTACAGACCGCGTTAACTACTACTAACAGCCTTTTAATAGAACAAGAAATATTGAATGTAAATCGATCTGCCTCAATGAATAGAGCTCAGACCTCTGGCCCTTCAGATACCTTTAAAACAAAAGATGGTTGGATACTTGTTCAGACTGTTGGTCAGCCTCTTTTTGAACGATGGGTTCATTTAATGGGAGAAGATGAATGGTTGAATGATGAGAAATTTAAGAATGATTTGAGCAGAGGAGAAAATGGTCATCTTATAAGTGAGAGAATGTCAAAATGGTGTGAAGAAAAAACTTCTCAAGAAGCAATTAAAGAATTAGAAAAATTCAGGATACCTGTTGGGGAGGTATTAAAGGCAAGTGAAACGCTAAATGAGGAGCATATTACGAAGAATGGATCATTTATAAAAATGGAATATCCAACTATGGATAAGTCTTTTTCGGTTGTTGGACCGGCTGTAGAACTATCCGAAAATCCAGGTAAAATTAAGTTAAGATCACCAGAGCTAGGAGAGCATAACCAAGAAATTTTGACTAGTCTTGGCTACAACCAAGAAGAAATAGACGAATTAAAACTAAATAGAATTATCTAGGAGAAACAGATGGACTTTAAACTTTCAGAACAACAACAAGAACTGCAACAAACTGCAAGAAATTTTGCTCAAAAGGAGATGACTGAAGTTGCTCATTCCATAGAACAAACCAGTGAACCGCTCTCCAAAGAGTGGTTAAAAAAATATGCAGATATGGGGTTTTTAGGTATAAATGTTTCAGAGAACTACGGGGGATTGGGTTTATCCAATCTTGATGCTCTTTTGGTCATGGAAGAATTTGCTAAGATATCATCTGCAGTTGCCTTTCCTATATTTGAGAGTTGTGTTGGTCCAGTAAAGGCCATAGAACATTTTGCTTCAGAAGAATTAAAAAATAAGATAATTCCTGAAGTGTGCAAAGGAAATATTGTTGTGGCTGTATCTATGTCTGAACCCAATGCTGGATCCGCACTTACTGATCTGACAACCAAAGCGGAGATTAACGGCAATAAGATAATACTTAACGGAACAAAAAGATGGTGTTCAGGCGGAGGTCACTCTGAAGGTTATGTTGTTTATTGCAGAATGTCAGACGAACCTGGAGCAAATGGTATAGGTGCTGTTTATGTCGAAAAAGATACAAAAGGATTAAGCTTCGGTCAACAAGAAAGCTTGATGGGATGGAATGGTATTCCTTCAGCTGATATTTACTTTGATAATGTTGAGTTGCCAATAGAAAATATAATTGTTGAAGCAAACGGAGGCTTCAAAAAATTAATGGAAGCTTTCGATTTAGAAAGATGTGGGAATGCTACCATGTGCTTAGGTCAAGCCTCTGGTGCACTAGAAAGTGCAATTGAATATGTACAAGAAAGAGAACAATTTGGTAAACAAATTGTAGAATTCCAAGCTGTTCAAATGAAATTAGCGGAAATGGCTATGAAAGTTGAAGCTTCAAGGCTGCTTATACAGAGAGCTGCTCATAATGCCCAAGAAGGCTTTCCAAGTATATTTGAGTCAAGTGTTGGAAAATGCTTTTCTAATGAAACAGCAAGAGAAGTAGTCGCATCTGCAATGCAACTTATGGGTGGATACGGATTTAATAAAGAATACACTATGGAAAGAAAATACAGAGATGTATGGGGCTGGGGTATTGCAGGAGGAACCA
>ERZ651776.469-NODE-469-length-57388-cov-7.632514_pt1 | contig 57388 bp, 36 predicted proteins | sample MGYA00514761_ERZ651776 | MGnify/ENA metagenome assembly ERZ651776
TTTTAATAACCACCACCAGCGAGGAGGGCAACGAGGAGGACTTTTGCCCTCTTCTTCGTCTTCGAGCAGCCAATCGAGTGCGAGAAAAAGCACGTGCTCGTCAAAGAAATTAGCATCCTCCAGAACGTATTATCCATTGGTACGAAGGAATGTCGTCATCGGATGCGCATCGTCGTCCTCGTCCTCGTCGCACTCGCAATCAACGCGCGTTCTTCCACAACAAAAAAGAAGTCACAATCAACGAACGACGAAAAGAGGGGAAATGAATGCGTGCCAAATGGGAAAAAAAGGCGGCGCATTCCTGAAAGAATTCGCCCCGGAACCGACGGAAGAAGAGAAGAAGAAAAAAGAGGAACGAGAAAAAGCGGAAGAATTAGCTCGCACGGGAGGGTTCCCGGAACTTTTGAAAAACAGCAACGACGAGGTGTTCAACGTGAACGTCATGGTGAAAAACAAAGGGTTCGGGGTCCTTTGGAACGGAATCGGGACGTTAACCATTCCGGATACCGGCGCGAAAGAAAACTCGGTCAATCTCGCCAGAGTCGTCTGCGCGCAACGGAAAGCGCTGTTACTCTCCAACTGCCAACGCTTGTACCCGAAGATGCAAAAGTTCCCGATGGAATGGGCCGTGCAGCCGTTCGACGACCCGTACGCGGACCCGCTCGATTTAGATATGATTTTGGACGGAGAGTACGTCACGGAAATGGTCCCGGGAAACTTTCAGTTTTTGAAGAAAGGCCGAGCCGTAGGTCCTGGCGCTTGATTTGATGACGACGACGAGAGAATACTACGTACGTATAAAAATTGAGGAGAGAGGGTAAACGAGAGCGTAAACGACGAGAGAAAGAGAAAAAGAGAGAGAACGTAGTGCTGCTACGCGTGTAAAAAACCGAAGAGAGAGACCGAGAGAGAGTATAACAAAGAGCGTTTTAATTCACCGACATCCGGAAAAACTGTTGGGAATTTTCCCTCCTTTGAGTAAAAAGGTAGTCCTCACTTCCCTCGCTGCGTTTACTCTACTACACTCTGAATAAAATGTCTATCGCCGCGAGCACGCGACAACCACTTTTACTCCTCTCTCCTGAAAGAAGAAAAACGACGGACAGAGGTTGTCCTCTTCTTCTTCGCTCGTCTTTTTCTTCGAGGAAAGGGAGGATTAAGACATATATAAAGTCGTCGAATGAATCCTCCTCTGAAATGCGTCTCTCGGCGGCGGAGAGGAAGGAATTGGAGCGACAACGGAAACTGTTCGAATCGGAACTGGCGAGAAGAGAGCGCGCGAAGCAAAGAAAATCGGACGAGCCGGATTACAAAAAGATGTTTCGAGAGGAGGAGAAAAAATTGAACGAATCTTTGATGTCTGACGACGAGAGTTTCGTGAACGAAGCGGACGTGGAGTTTCGGAGGCGACAGCTGATGCTTCTGAAAGTGGAGAAAGAGTTGAAACCGATGGCGAGAGGGTACGGAGTGTCCCCGTCCGGAACGAAAGCGAAGTTGGTGGAAAAGATTCTCGAACACGAGATGAAAACGCTGGCGATGACGAGCGATTTTAACGAAGAAGACGTGGTGGAAGGCGCGAGTTCGTGGAGGCGAGCGAGGAGCGTGGACGACGCCAAAGTCGCGAGCGAGAAGGAAGGCGAGAATTGGGCGCAAACGGAACGGAGTCGAATGTTGAAAGATACGTACGGGTTTGGGCGAGATGGTGATGATGAAGAAGAAGACACGTGGAGACGAGGTGAAGATGACGAGGAAGACGATGGCTTTACCTCGTACACGGATAGCCGGTTCGGAAGAGAAGCGGACGATTCGATTTACGAGATCGAAAGCGATAATCCGCACTTGGTTTTATCGAAAGATGTCAAGAAAAGAGCGACAGAACAGGATTTGGAACGGAGATACGCGATGATTAACGGTTTACGAGAGGTGGCGAAATCAAAAGTTGGTTTAGAGAGAGATTCGACGTTGATTTTAAGCGCCATCGCTTCCGCGATTGAGGAGTTTTATAAGAAAAACGCGAGAAGGTCGGCGTTTACGACTTTAGACAGGGCGAGGAAAGGTTTGCTTTTTGGACGCGGGATTGATGTCGTCGCAGATATCGACGTCGATAAAGGGAATTTTAGATTACTCGTTCGCGTTTTAGGGAGGAACGGGACGATTGAAAGAGAGTACGACGACGCCGCGTTTTTCGATAAATGGATTCGTTCGGGAGGACGAAGACGCATCACAGATTTAGGAAAAATGTTGAACGAACACATGAAACGAGAAGTTTCGTATAAAGCATCGGAGTATTACGACGAGTACATGGTTGGTGAAATTGTCACCGGGACAGCTCGATTGAGAGGGTACGACGACGAGTGGCTCTTAGATTTACCAAACGGCGCGACGGCGACGTTACCGGCGTCGGAACAGATTCCAGGTTCAGCGAGCGATTTCGTCCAAGGCGACGAGGTCGTCGTTCTAGTTTTAGGCGTGGACGATAACCAATACGCGGCTGGTCAAAAGGCGCCCGTTTTAGTCTCCTCGGCGGTCGCTGGCGTCGTTGCCGGGGTGATCACCGCGCAAGTCCCCGAGTTGAGAGACGGTAAATTGCAAATCGTAAACATCGCGAGAATTCCCGGTAAATCTACGAAGATTATTGTCAAAGCGAACGACCCGGAAGTGAACGTGCGCGAAACGTGCTTAGGCGTCAATTACGAACGCATCGACCGCGTGAAACAGTTGATTTGTTCCGGCGACGAGTTGATTCAAATCATCGACTTCAAGAATGGACGTTTGACAGGTTTGGTGCAACAAGCGCTCTTCCCGGCGTCGTGCACGCGAGCAAAGATGGTCAAGAAACCCATATTTGAAGACGAATTCGTGAAAATAGACGAGCGCGGTAGAATCATTCGAAACAGAAGAGACGGAAGTGTGATTGAAGCGCAAGCGATGGTGGACGATGCCGACCAGGGAGAAGAAGCGAACGAGTTTGACGATTACGACGACGACGAGGAAGAAGGTTTACTCGTGAAGAATGCTATCGATGACGATGACGATGACGACGATGAAACAACAACAGACGAAGAAGAGCCTGTGAGCGACGGGTACGGATCCGCAGACGTCGGCGCAGACGACGATTATTACTTTGAGAATGTTAAATATCGCGAGTTCGGTAAAATTGAAGCCATAGTCCTTAAAGACGATTTATCTAAAGCGATTGGTTCGAACGGAACGAACGTCAAACTCGCCGCGTCCGTGTGTCGATGCTTCATCGAAATCTTCACGGAAGACGGCGAAGCTGGCGGATATAGCGGCTTCGGAGAAGAGCGCCGCGATGGTGGCTTCAACTCGTACGACAGGAACAGCTTCAACGACAACAATCGAAGAAGAGATTTCGACCGTAACGACGATAACAACAACGATAACCGCTGGTCGGAAGACCTGAGCTGGAACCGCGACAACTTTGCCTACGACGACGAAACTTCCGCCAACTACAACGACAGTTCGTCCTTCTACGACGATTTAATCGGCACTCTCGAAGACGAATCCTGGCGCGAAGTTCCGCAAGGCAAGCCGATGGACTTGACCGATGATAACATTAGCATGGAACTGGACGCCTTAAACGAACAAATCCGTAGAAACCGCGAAGAAGGAGAAAGAGAAGAGGAAGAAGTTGTCATAGCGCCGCCGCCGCGTGATTCTTCTTCGGCAGACGAAGAAGACCACCAAAAGCTCTTTGCGAAAATGGAAGCGCTCGAATTTGACGACGAGGACGACGAAGAAGGCGGTGTTGGTAGTGGTGCCTTCAACGACGTGGACGACGACGACGACGACGACTTCTACGACGACCTCTGGGAAGACGACGAAGACGACGACGAAGAAGACTAAAGAAGCGATCGACGATGATGTGAAGACAAAATTAGAGATTTAATGTGAAGAGAGTAGTTTTACAATTTAAAATACGCGTAAAATCATAACAAACGCACGCATAAAAAACGCCTCGACATTATCGAGACAAAGACCACAAAGAAGAAGACCACAAACGAGAGAAATGAACGACGGAGTATTATTATCGTTAGATTTTGTCGACGCGAGAGCGTTTTCACTTTCGCTTTCCGCGTTGTCCGCGCTTTCGCTGAGCTTATTTTCAGTCGATCTTCAACAGACGACGACGCTTCTCCGTTGCGCTTCAAAGAAGAAGAAGAGAAAGAAGTCGGTTTTCTTTTTAGAAACGACGACGACGACGACGAAAGCGTGGACGACGACGAGGTCGATCAGAGACGCGAGAGACGTTCTCGAAAGAATGAAGAGGAATACCTCGAGTGAAGAAGAAGGAGTTTCGGTGAAGCAACGCGTGAGCAAAGAAGACGTCCTCGTTTCAACAATTTCGAAAGATGGAGAATTTTCGGTGGTGGAGACGTTTGAAACGCCGTCGAAAGCGGACGAAGAGTTTCGAACGATGGTTGAAATCGATCTAAAGAAAAAGAACGACGAGGAAGGAGAAAGAGCGGACGAGCGAACGGTCGCGTCCGTCCTCGCGCACGCGTTGGCGATGTTGGCGCGCGAGAGCGCGTTCTCTCGCGGAAAGGAAGAGGAGGAACGAGAGCGTGACATTTTTGACGTCGTTTTGAAGCGCGATGGAAGATCGTTGGCGACGATTGAAGGCGAGGATTGGAACAGGACGATAGAGGAAGAGGGTGAAGGTGTTGACGGCGGCGTCGGGGATCTCGTCGACGATAGGATGATGGAAAAGGATGGAGTGGTATCCCATGCGGATATTGTCGCGAAAGCTTCTTTTAAAGGATGCGAGGTGACTCTCGTGTTCTCACGAACGAAAGAAGCAGAGCTGCGCATAGGAAACGATACGAGAGGGACCGCGTCGTCTTGGATACGCGAGGAAGAAAACGCAGGGAAAAAAGATATCAAAGTAAAAAAGACGTTTTCGCTCAATCCGACGCGTATCGAGAGCGAAGAGTCGAAAGCGCTCGACGTCTTGTTTCAACTTCCTTCACATTTTTGGTCAAAATTTGGATTTCATCCGATCCGTCGTCTTCGTCGGCGGCGAAAGGAAAAAGGAGATTCGGACGAAGAGGTTAACGATGAGGACGTAACTGAAAACGATGACGTATCCTTCTTCCGTGTATTTGACACTCCAGAGTTTGGAACTTACGTCTACGATTGTGATTCTGACGACGAAGGAGACCAAGACGACGAAACCGGTAGATCAGCAGCGGCGCGAGGCGAACCCCGGCAAGGCGCAGAAGAGGACGACGGAGTGGATTTAGAAGAAGAGATGGAACTGCTCGATTTACGAAAACAAGTCCAAGAATTACCAGACTTTGCCGCGATGAAAACGAACGAGGAAGAGATGGACGCGCACAACGTACAACATTTACAGGAGCTGTATTTACGCGACGTGTGTGTCGTTTGGCGGCAATCGAAGGAGAATAAGCAACGACAACAGCTTACTTCGCCTTCTCTACCTGAACGCTTCAGAACGTGTTTCGAAAAGGCTTTCATGGAAGCGAAGCGTAAGAACCGCCCAAACTTTACCTCAAAGAGAGAACGCAAAGAGTGGAGGATTGGCGAGCGGATCATGCGCAACGCGGCAAATATATATCGAAACGCGGTTGTAAACACCGATTTAATGATTGATGTCGCAAAAGCTGACGAAAATATCGAAGATTGGGAAGGGAAAATCTGTACTTTGCTTTGCCAAAAGAGAGCGTTTGGCCAGATACCGCTGCAGGCGCAGCAACAGAAACAAAAGCAAAAACAATAAGAACACACTTCATGCGAGAAACAGACTATATTTAATATTATACACACAAACACACAAAATATTTACTCGTCGCATTCTTTTGCGAGTGGAAATAATACCTCGCTCGCGTAGGCGTTCGCCCACTCTTCGCCGTACCACTTCGAAAACATTTTTATCGCAGGATCTCTTTCTATCTGCCACTTGTCGTGTTCCGCCAATCGCCTTCGAAAGGCTTCCTTCACCTCCGTCGTCTCCTCTTCCTCCACCTCTGCTCCTCTTTCTTCTTTCAAAATTTCAACGTACCCGCGCAAGTACGCTTCAAAACACTCCAAAACTAACTGAAAGTTCTCCTCTTTTCCTTTCTCGCTCGTAAACGAAGGTCTCGCGAAAAACATCTCCTCGCTAAAATACCCGCTCGTATCCTCGTAAAACTTCTCGCTCGGCGTCGTCGCGTTCAACTTTTCGCCGTACTTGTCCTTAATCTCTCTCGCTATCCTCTTCGCTAAGCTGTTGCTGCTGCTCCTACGACTCTTACGAGTATTACTACTCCTATCATCACTCGTATCAATACTATTCGGATGAAAATCAATCCCGACTAAAACGTTCTTCCCGTTCCCAAAGTTCAACACGTCCGCGCCGAAACTCGGTTGAAACGCTCGCCTCGGCGTGCAATGCACGTTCAAACAATGCGCAATCGTGCCTCCAGAAACGAACGTGATCCGTACTCTCTCCATCAATTCTTCCTCATTTGCTCCTGGTTTTGGTCGTAAGACGACCGTTCGCGTGGTCACTTCCACTCGCTCTCGCCCGATTTTTTCGCTTTTCGTTTCCCATGAACACCTCGATTTTTGTGTTTCTCCTTCTTTTCCTCCTCGGATTTCCTGTTGGACGACGAGATTTGGAAACTCCGTTTGGAAACATCTCAGCGCGAGTTCGAACAGAGGGGAGAAATCATCATCGTTTTCATCGTCTTTTCTTTTTCTACTCATACTACTCCTACGTGCAAAATCGTCCACTGCATCGTCGGAAGCAGCGACGCTGCTCTCAAAAGCGAAAGTCGTTTTCGCTTTGGTCGTTGCGACAACACCTCGATGATGATTTAGATTCTTCTTCGTCGTCGTCTCTCTCTTCCGGTTAACAGAAGAAGAAGAAGAAGACAAAGAAATAAAGAAATTCGGGAGAAGAGAGAGGCGTTTTGACATCCTTCCTCGAGAGTCGTCTCTTCTTTCAAAGTCTCCTGCCCGTCGTCGGTGTTCTCTTTTGTAGTGTTGTGTGAATCAAAAACGAATGGAGAGACACGTGTGCGTTTTTCCAATTTATCTTCATCAGAAAGCTCTCTTTGTCTCTCTCTTTTGTTCTTCGATAAACGAAGCACACGACACACCAGAGACTCTCCCAACGCGAGACCAACATGTTCTCGGTATCACTCTCATCGTCTTTTGTTTCTTCTTTAATAAAGTCTTCCTCTCATCGTGGTCGAACGAATCGTTCTCCCATTCGTGATGGTGGAATCACGACCAAAGCTGCTGACGTAACGCGCGATGCGGGAAACGATGTGTTGTTAAGACAACAAAGAAGACAAAGAGGAAGAGAAGCAAAACGCGAAGAAGAAGAAGAGCGCGCGACGACAAACAACAAAACGACGAGAAGTCGACGCGAGGTTCTCAAAATTCTTCCCCATACTTCTGGAGTCGCGCTCGTCGCCATGGCGATTGGAGGATTCACCGCGCACCCATCCTTCGCCGCTGAAAAACTCTCGTCCGTCGAGGAGAAAGAACTCGCGAAAGAACGACGCAAAGCGGCCGTTCGCGCCGCCGCAGAGAGGGCGAAAGAAACCGGCGTCGGTGGGAACGCGTTCTCGGACTCGGAATACATGGTCGGTGAAGACCACTCGCCGAACGCGCACTCGCACCAAGAGGAAGGCAGCAAAGGGAGTTTCGTCTGATTGGATGTTTCTCTTCATTAGAAACAACTTTGCGCTTGTTTGTGTAACATATATATCAATCAAATATCACCATTCTTCGCTCTTGTTCGTTCTCGAGAGGGCGCATCTCCTCCTCTTTACTAAAACGCGTGGTCTTTTTCACCCACGCGATGAAGAAGCGCGCGAGAGATCCTTTCCTTTCGCTTCAACATTCGCAACACAACCCGCAAAGAGCGAAATTCGCAACGACATCCGACGACGTTTCAACGCAAGTTCTCGAAGACGCAAAGGCGAAGAAACAATTTCAAATCGAAAAAAGAATCGCCTCGAGCTTCCCACAGATCCAAAGTGAAAACATCGTCGCCGTTTTGCACTTACTGAGAGACGAATGCACGATTCCGTTCATCGCCAGGTACCGGAAAGGAGAGATTGGTTTTGGGTCAATAAGTGGGCGAGCGATGAGCGAAGTCGAGATTAAAGAGATCAAAGATGTATTCGAGGAGGAAGAAAAGAAAGAGAAGTGTAAAGAAAAGATTTTACGAGCGATCGAGGAGATGTTGTCGAAGAAGTCGTCGTTTGAATCGTCTGATTTGGAGAGGAGAGAGAGGGAGAAGATTGAACGCGCGCGCGAGAAGATTCGTAAGGAGGACGATACCGCGACGACGATGACGCTTCGCGACATGGAAGAGTTGTGGCGAACGATTAAACCGGACGCGAAAGCGAGTAACACGCGAGCGAAGAAGGCGAGGGAGAGAGGTTTAGAACCGTTGGCGGAGATGATCGCGAGGAGAGATTTTCGAGCGGTTTCGCGGATGCGAGAGGAGAAGAAACGGTTGAACGAAAAGGACGAGGAGGAGATTTGGAAAGGCGCGAGGGATATACTCAGCGAATGGGTTGGGAACGAGAGTCTGGTGAGAGAGTGCGCGAAGGCGCAAATGGGGAAGTTTGGGAGGGTGACGTGCGCGAAAGTACTACCAGTGGGAGTCGCGGGTAAGAAGGATACTAATACGAGCAATACTAAGTCAACTCCAAAAGAACGGAGAGAACAGAAAGCGTTGGAATCCGCGGAACGGTACGACAACTTCTCGGCTTTGGTGACGCACGTGAAGCCGCACCAAATTTTAGCGATGAATCGAGCCGAAACGAACGGGACGTTACGCGTGAAAGTAGAGTTGGATTACGCGAGGCAAGTTATTCCAGCCGCGGAACGATTCATGCGCTCGTTTAAAACCGCGGGAGGAGATGAACAAAAATACAACAAGGTTTGCGAAGAGCAAATAAAAATGGCGTGCGAAGACGGCGTGAAACGGTTCGTCAAACCGTGGGCGGAACGCGAAATGCGAACGCAGTTGAAAGAAGAGGCTTTGAAACGCGCGTCGTTGGATTTCGCAGCAAACGTGAAAGCGTTGTTGTTGCAACCGCCTTTGCGCCCGCAAGGAACGGTTTTAGCTTTAGATCCCGGGTACAGAGCCGGGTGTAAATGCGCCGTCGTCGATAAGATGGGCAACGTTTTAGAAACGTTCGTGTGTTATTTACACAAAGAGATGGAAATGAAAAAGAAGATTAAAAACGTGTGCGAACAATACAAAGTCTCCGTAATAGCTATTGGAGACGGCACCGCGTCGAGAGAAACCGAAACGCTCGTGGCGAACTCGAATTTGAACATTATCGTCGTCGACGACGACGACGACGATAAGAAGAATGATTCCAAAAATTCTTGTTTGCGAGGATGGGTCGTGACGTCCGAGGCTGGCGCGTCCATATACTCTGCCAGTGAGATTGCCACCAAAGAACTTCCCAACTTGGACGTTTCCTTGCGAGGCGCGGTATCCATCGCTCGAAGAGTTCAAGATCCTTTAGCGGAATTGGTGAAACTCGATCCCAAACACGTCGGCGTCGGAATGTATCAACACGACGCGAAAAGCGGCGCTTTAGACAAAGAGCTCGATTATGTCGTCGAATCCGCCGTCGCGTCCGTAGGCGTGGATTTAAACACCGCGTCGATATCGCTCCTTTCCAGAGTTCCTGGAATGACAAAAAACGTCGCCAAAAACATCGTCGAAGAACGCGAAAAGCGAGGTCGAGCGTACTCCTCCAAAACAGACGCGAAAACAGTCAAAGGCTGCGGCGCGAAGACGTTCGAGCAAATCGCAGGTTTCTTGAGAGTCGCGGAAAGTGACGACATTCTCGACCGAACGGCTGTGCACACGGAAAGTTACGACGTGGCGCGAAAATTGCTGAAAAAATGCGCCGACGACGCGTCGTTGTTGGAAACGTTGGCGACTGGCGGCGGTAACATAAGCGCGGAAGTGGGGAAAGAAATCGGCGTCGACGAAAACACGCTCAAAGACATGGCAAAAATGCTCGTCAATCCGGAAGAAGGTAACGACGAACGTCTTCTAAAAGTAGTGCCAGCCTTAAACAATAACAACACCGCCGCGACGACTACGACAAAGACAAAAATCCAACACCAAAACGCCCAAATCGGCTTAAACATCCGCTCCGGCGCGCTCACGTTATCCACCTTAAAAAAAGGTCAAATCTTATCCGGCGTCGTCAAAAACGTCTGTCAATTCGGCATCTTCGTCGACGTCGGCGTGGAAACCAGCGGTTTAATCCACAGATCCACGTTTTGCAAGAACGAGAACAACGACAAATACGACGACGCCAAAAAAGAACCGCACGATATCGCTCGCGCGGGTGAAAAAGTCTCCGTTCGCGTCGGCGACGTCGACGTCCATCGCAAGCGCTTACAGCTCTTCTTTTTACCAGCGCCGCAGTAAGAGTAGTTTAATAGTAGTACGAATAGTAGTAATAAAGTAGTATTCGCATTTTTTTGAGCGCAACGCGAACAACAAGCAGCGCGTTTTCGTGTCCTGTGTATTTTTAAATAACGTTTCATCGTTTAAATAGACAAAAGTACTAAAAAAACGAAAAAATACTCCTCTCGATCGTGTGCGTTGTGAAGAATACTTACTGCGTGAGAAAAAAGAAGTCTCTCGAAGCGTCTTTCTCTGTGTTTTCGACCAATAAAAGACAAGAAACGAGACTTTTGACGTTTCGATCATCTTTAGAACGAAAACGCATCACAGAAGAAAGCACCACACGACAAAAGCACGACTAAAGTTTACTAAAGATGACGACGAAAACGACGATGGGTTCGTCGAAGAAGAAGAGTTTCTTCTTTAAAGTCTTATTCCTCGTGTACGTCTTTCTTTTGAATAAAGTTAAAGCGGCGGTTTTAGGCATCGATTACGGCGCGGAGTTCCTCAAGATTTCCATCGTCGCCCCAGGACGAACGCCGATTACTTTAGTCATAAACGAGATCTCGAAACGGAAAACCACCGTCGCGGTGTCATTCATCAACCAAGATCGATGGTTAGGCGAAGAGGCGATGAATTACCAAGCCAGGTACCCGGAGAAAGTGACCACGAGGTTAAGAGAGTTGTTAGGGAAGAGCGCGAAATCGGATTTGGTTTTGGATTATAAGGAAAAGTATAAGTTGCCTTTTGAGATTCGAGAGAACAACCAAGGGAACGGACGAGAAACGGTGGAAGTTTTCATCGACGTTGAAAACGGCAGCAGTGGGAAACAAAATGGTGATGGCGATGGTGATGATGATATTGAAAATAATTATTCATCGCATACGATCGAGGAGTTAGTGGCGACGACGTTACAATACGCGATGAAGATTGGGACGGCGTTGGGGAAAGGCGCGATTAAAGACGCGGTGGTTTCGGTGCCGCCGTATTTTTCGCAGACGCAACGAAGGGCCTTGTACGACGCGGCGGATATCGCCGGGTTAAACGTCATGGCGTTGGTGAGCGACGTGTCGTGCGCAGCCTTGCAGTGGGGAATTGATAAGGATTTCGCGAAGAACGAAACGAGGAACGTGATTTTTTACGACGTCGGGTCGAGTCACTCGTCGGCGAGTTTAGTCGAATTCGGCGCCTTGAGCGAACGAAGGTCGAAGAAGACGTACGGGTCGTTCGTCGTGAAATCAGTCGAGTGGAACGACGAATTCGGTGGCGAGGATTTAGACGTTCTCTTGGTGAACCATTTCTTGGATGAGTTTCAAGAAAAACACGGGTCAGAGACGAACGGGAAAGACGTGACGAAAGACAAGAGAGCGGTGGCAAAGTTGAGAAAGCAGGTGAGGAAGACGAAAGAGATGCTCTCGGCGAACAAAGAAGCGCCAGTCAGCGTGGAAGGGATGTTCGAGGACATCGATTTCAGGTCGACGATTGACCGCGCGACGTTTGAAGCCAAGGCTGAGAAGACGTTCCAACGAATGTTGGAACCGTTGCGAAGGTTGGTGACGGTGGAGTTGCCGAAACTTGGGTTGACTTTGGAAGACGTGGAAGCTATTGAGGTTATTGGTGGCACCGTCCGAGTTCCCGCGCTTCAACGCTTGATCGACGAGGAAGTTTTGAAGGATTCTGGCAAGTCTATCGATAAGAGGTTGGACGCGGACGAAGCCGTCGCGATGGGCGCCGGTTTGTTCGCGGCGAACATGAGCACGACGTTTCGCATGCGTAAATTTGGTGCCGCAGATGCGTTGCCGTACGGGATCGATTATCAAGTCGTCGGTGGTGTCGACGAGGACGAGGAAAAGAACAACAAAATTGCGTTGTTCAATCGATTCGACGCGTACCCGTCGCGCTCGAAAGTAACGATTGAAAACGTCACTGCAAACGAGTACATTTTGAAAACGTTCATCGCCGCCGTGAAATCGGGCGACGAGAGCGAGGACAACGTCAAAGAAGAACTCGTTTTACCGCCGGCGTGGAGTTCAGCTGACGTCGCCACTTTCAACGTGTCCGGCATCGACCATTTCCGAGAAAAGTACAACAACACGGAGGACGGTAACGTCACGGTGACTTTCGCGATGGACCCGAGCGGTATCTTCTTTGTCGAGAAGGCGCAGTTCGAAGTCATCGTGACGGATATGGTTGAGATTCCTCGCCCGAAGAAGTCGAAAAAAATGGACGACAAGAAGTCGAAGAAGAATATTACGATTGAAGAAGTTGAAACGACCGCGAAGGCGACGGATGAAACCGCCGCCACCGTATCCGAGGATGAAAAAGAGGAAAAGGAGGAGGAGAAAGAAGCGGCGGCGCCGGCGGAAGAGACTACCAAGGAAGAAGAGAAGAAGGAAGATGAAGAGGAAAAGGAAACCGACGCGACCGACAGCGAGTCGGGTAAAAAAGAACAGGCGGAAGAGGGCGAAAAAGAAAGCGCTGAAGAAGAAGAAGAGAAACCGGCGGCTTCGGAGGAGACGAAAGAAGGGGAAGAAAAAGAGGAGGAAGAAGAAGAAGGAAAAGAAGAAGAAGAAGAAGACGACAAAGAAGAAGTGTACATTCCGCAATATCGCGAGCGAAAGCGAAAGTTCAAGCACGACTTGCTCGTCTCCGAATCCGATAATCCAATCGTTCAAATGACGAACGCGGAAATTCTTGCATCCAAGGGTAAGCTCGAAAAGCTCCACGCGAAGGATCAAGCGAAACGCGAAACCGAAGCTGCGAAGAGTAACTTGGAAGCCTACATTTATTCTTCGCGCTCGAAAGTTCGTCAAGACGAAGACATTGAAAAAGTCACCACGGAGGAGCAAAGAGAGTCACACTTGCAATCGTTGGAAGACGCCGAGGACTGGTTGTACACCGACGAAGGCGAAAATGCCAACAAGACAACGTATGAAACGAAACACAAAGGTTTGAAAGACGTCTCGGACGCGTTCATCTTCCGAGCGCAAGAGTCTTCCGTGCGCCCAGAGTCCGTGAAATACGCCAAGAAGTGGATCGCGGATACGCGTAAAACGATTGGAACTTGGAAGGACAAGAAGAAGCACATTTTTGCCAACGAAACCGAACCGTTGTTGCAAGACATCGCAGATTTGGAATCGTTCTTGGAGGAGAAAGAAAAAGAGCAAGAGGCGAAAGAGGCGCACGAAGACGCGGCGTTTACTAGCAAAGAGGTGAAAAGCGAGTTGTCCAAGAGAATGACAAAGTATAAAAAAGTAAAGTCGAAGCCGGCGCCAAAGGTGGAAAAGCCAAAGACGAACTCGACCGGCAACGCGACCGGGAAGAACTCGACGAAAAAGAACTCGAAGAAGGACAAGAAGAAGGGCGAGGAGACGACGGCGGCTGATGAAGAATCTGAAAATACGTCTACTCCTACGAAGGAAGAAGAAGATAAAGAAGGTGGAGAAAGAGGAGAGGAAGCGACGTCTAGCGAAGAAGGGTCGGCGGCGGATCCGCCGATGCCGGACGAACCGGAGCCGACGAAAAAGAAATCGTGGTTCGGGAAAGTTTTCGACAAGAAAGAGCCGGAAGAAGCAGCCTCGGGGGATCTTTAATAAAGTCAAAAACAACACTGAAAAAGCTATTTAATAATCAATTATTATTAAACTCCTTGTTGTTGTTGTTTGGAGAATGAATATACTTCTACTAATCTATCATCAACTCGCAATCTCTTCTTCTTCTTCTATTTAAATGACTACTACATTTGCTGCTAAATACCACCTTTATTTCAACGCTATCGGCGGTGCGGCCGAAGCCACCTCTTTGTTCACTTTGAGCGCGCAATAATCCAAACACTCTTCCACGCAATACTGGCGACTCCGGAACCCGTCTTTAAAGACAAACGGTTCCTGTATTTTCGTCAGCGGTCCTAACCCGGGACCCGAGGTTGAATTGAAACTCCCTCTCACGCACGTCGTTATGCATTGTCCGGCGCACCGTTCAATTTTTTTCCCGTTTTCGCCTTTCACCTTTGATTTTAACGTCGCTTTCCTCGTTTCCCCTTCCGAGGAGGACACCGAATTCGCGATGTTTTCGATGTAGTTTTCGTCTCGGTAGTTGTACGTGGACGCGTTTGCGTACGAGGACTTTGAAGACGTCATTACACTCTCTCGCAAAGAAAAAACATTACCATCACCATTACCACTCATCGTCACGAACACCGTGGCAAGAATCGAAAAACACGTTTTCTTAAGCAGCGCCCCGGTTTTCAATAAAGTCGTTCGATGTTGTTGCTTTTCTACTTCTTCTTCTTCTTCTTCTTCTTCCGTTTTCTTATTACTACTCGTCGTCTGAATCGTCGTCTTTGTCATCATCATCATCGTCATCATCTTTTTCCGATGATGATGATGATGACGATTCTTTTTCCTCCATCTCCTCCTGTTAATGTTGTTGTTATTATTCTTATTATTATTAAAAAAAAGACAGGACGACGACGTCGCCATCAAAATCGGTCTCCTTCTGCTCGAATGAGTACGAGTAGTATTCACCAGCGACGCGGTGTCTGTCGTCGTCTTAATCATCATCATCATCATCGGATGACAAATCATATATCTTTTTTTTTTCGTAGAAGAAAAAAAGTTGTTGTGTGTTGTTTTTCGTGAAAAGTGGCAACTTTTTTGTTTTTTTCTTTCCTTGACCTTTTCTTGGACCTTTGACAGTTTTTGTCCTTTATATGAATCATTCGTATCTTCATTTTTAATGTCGTGTTTATGTATTCGACCGCGCAGTAATCCACCACTTTTCACGATATAGGGATAGTTTTTGTTGGAAAGCATCAGTAAGCATGAAAGCGCCGCGATGGTTTAAAAACCTGTCGATTGCAATCGCCGTGTTGGCTCTGTTGTTAACCGTGCAAACGACGTATTCTGAAAACCATTCGGGCTCGGCTGGAGCAGCGGAGAATGAGGATTCGACCTTGTTAACAACGCCGTCACCGCCACCGTCTGCGCCACCTCGATTGGAGGAGGTGTGGCGAGGTGGCGTGTGGGTTGCCTCGATTCTGAAAACCAAAAGCGAGGAGATTGACCCGCTGACGAATAAACCAAAGGAACAGTCGTGTCCGTGCCCGGACGGGTGCACGAACTGCGCGTTCCAAGATGGGAGTTTGTTTTTGAGCAACGATAACACGGTGAGAACGTTAACGGCGTCGGATACGCCGCCGAAAATTTCGTTCGATCCAGCGAACGGAAACAGCTCGTTCGCGTTCCAATCGAAGGAAGGAACGACGATCGATTTGACGAGTTGTCCTCCCACGTCGTCGTTGGTATGCTTCGCGTGTAACGAAGGGTTGGGGTATTACGCTACCGCGTTTACCGGAGAGTATTTGCAAGAAGGCATCACGCACACCGGGAGTGGCGTTGCGTGCATTTACCACTACACGTGCTCTGAAGATGGCAATTGTCAAGAGACTTTAAATCGAGAAGAGGCGTCTAATTATTGCGCGTTCGCGGCGATTCTGTTTGTCGCTTTCTACATCTTCTACGCGTGGATGCGAAGGATTCCGTTCGTTGTACAAATCATGGACCCGATCGTGACGCTGGATAGATCGAAAACGGAGTACGAAAACGTCCCGAAATTGCAACCTGCCATCGAGGGGTATTTCGGGTTCGGCTGGTTGTATCAAGCGTTTATTTCCTCGGATACGTTCATTCGAAGGTTTACGACTATCGATGAATTCATGGTAATGCGATGGTTTCGCATGTGTGCGAAATTTTTTGCCATCTGCTCGATTATAATTTGTCCAGCGTTGTGGGAGTTATTCGCGAAGGATCACTACGACGAGACGTCGGTGAGAGAAACGGCGAGTGTTTCGAATGTAGCCATCGATCACACCGGGGCGGATATTAAAATACACACGTTGGGCGCCGCGAAAAAAATGGAAACGTTCGTCGTGGTAACAATCATGATGTACATATTCTCGCTCGTTTTAGTGTTTATGATTGAGAAGGAGTCTGTTAAATACGCGCTCATGATGTGGAAGTTAGAACCAAAAGAGGTTGGGATCAAAATGAACACGGTCACGATTTTGAACATCCCGAGGTACGCGACCACCACTATCGATTCCATGAATATTAAATCAACTCTGAACCAAGTCGCGATTCAAAACTTGGAAGAGCAAAAGGATGCGATGAAAGAGAAGAAAGATCTTCTCGTGGTTAAGCAAAGGATGTTGAAAATGAAAGCGATGTTTAACGCGGTCGTTCCGTGGTGGATGCGAGACTTTGGCTCGCCGGAGATTGAAGAAAAGTACAGAGAAGATATGGCGAATGACGTGCAAATGACGCACGACGTCTCGTTCGATGAAAGCGAACGTAAAGAGATGGCTAATTTGCGCCTATTAACGAGGAGAGAAATCGAGCACATGCTCAGGGTGAAAATCGAAGCGATCGTAGGTAAAGGTAACATCATGTTTGTCTGCGTGGCGCACGATTTGCGTTTCGTGACGAAAAAAACGGAAATGTGGAAAGAGGCGAGAGAAAACGCGATTCAAGCGAACAGAAAAGTCGTTTTGATTGAATCGGAGAAAACAGAACACCCAGGGACGTGGAAACGGAACTTGAAATCACGCGAGGCTCATTTGCAGAGCGCGAAGAAACATCGAGACGCGTGCGAAGCGGAGGAAGCTTCGAAGCTGAGAGCGTTGGACGCGGCAAAGGAAAAAATTATCAATTCGCAAGCGCCACCGACGGGAGCAGTTGTCGTTCTCAAATCGCAAGCGCTCGCTATACTTATCAGTAACGTACAAATTGACGAGGATTTTGGTAAGTGGGACACGAGACCGGCACCGGCGCCGCAATCGATCGTTTGGCACAACGTTGCCTCGCCGAACAATAAACGAAGTTGGAAAACCATGCGCACTCGTATCGTCTCGATTTTGTTTGCGTTATTTTTCTTGGGCCCAGTGAACGTCATAACTGCGGCCGTGAACGACCACAAAACTGATATCGTAAACTCAATCGGCGGGACGTACGGCGAGACGTTTTATTCCATCGTAATCTCGTTGATTATGTTGACTTTCCTCGTCATCGCTCACATCATTTCGTTGCATCTGTCGAGACAAACCGGGTATATTTCTTTGAACGAAATGGACACGTTCGGGGCGACGACGTATTTCTACGTCTTAATCATCAACTTAGTTCTCGGAAACATGTCCAGTCGATACGTTTGGGAGGACATGTACGACTGGATACAAGAGCCGCACTTGTTTGCGTACACGTTCATGCGTCAAACGTTGGCGTGTTCGACGTTTTTCTTCAAATTCGTTCTCTTGCGCTTGGCGCAAGCGACGACGTTTGAATTGATTCGGTTCCCGAAACTCTTTTCGTTTCTTGTGAACTATACTTCATACAGGATGAAAGCGAAAGTTGAGCCACCGTATTCGAAAATATTGGAGTGGGCGCGACCGGAGGAAACGCCGATGCATCGCATACCGGGCGTCACGATGTTGATTTTCTTCATCGGGTCGTTGTATGCCGTCATTGCGCCTATACTTCTCCCGGCATGTTGCGCGTTTTTCTTCATTTTGTACATCTTCTTCAAGCATCAGTTAGTGTATCACTACAAACAGTCGCACCCAGGTGAAGGTGACATGTGGAGTTGGCTCGTCGGGAAAATGTTCTTCACGTTGATCTTCGTTCAGTTGGTGATGATTCTCGGTATCCCTACCATGGGGTACGAATCCGGCACGTTTCGCATATTTTTACTCCCGTTACCGTTCATTTCGTATTTGCAAATGACGAAAACAAACAGAATCTTAATGCAAGCATTAAAAACGCCTCTGTATGGTTTGAACGATAAATCGGACCGGGAAGAGAAACGCGCGGCGTTTTTAAACAAAGAGAAAAGTCGCAAGTCGAGAGCGGAGAGAGCGGAGGAAGCGGCGAGGGCGAGATTAGCCGCCGCAAGCGTGCGTTTAGCGGAAGACAGAGGCGTAGACGTAGAAGAACTCGGCGACATTGATACTCCAGACGCTGAGTTTAAAGACGAGACGGAACCGCTGCGGCCTCGGGAGTACTTGGAACCGTCGTTAGAGAGCGAAGATTCGATAACCAGGGGCATTCTCACCAACGCCAGCTTAGCGAAATTCAAAAAATTAGAGGAGACTTTAGATACCGCGAACGCGGCCAACGAGCTCTTAGAGAGAAAAGAGTGGCGACAGTATCAACCTAAATCCGTGATGCCGTTGAGTAAAGAACGTTCGGCGATGAGTATCATTTTGAAACGGTGGAGAGAAAATCACGCCAAGAGGAAAGAGAAGGAAACCGCCGGGAAGAACAAGAAGTGAATTTTTTAAACGTGTAAAAAGATAGGGCGCGAGCGAGCGAGCGCGGGGAGAGAGCACAGGGTCAACAACGAGAAGAGAGAGTACTTGTAATTGTAATCGCGGGAAAACGCGTCTATTTATTAAAGATTCTTCGAACGTCTCTGTGCGAATGAATACGAGCGTCTGCTCGTACATATCTCGTAAATCCAAAATTCCAAGCATTTCAGGGAGAGAAAAACGTCCGACTTTCTTCAAAACGAACAACGCACTCAATGTCTCCTCCTCCTCCTCCTCCTCCGAGCGACGATATAACCACCACACCAACGTCGACTACTTTCCTCACAATCGTCAAGCTCGGCGGCCGCTCCATAACCGATAAATCCACGTACGAAACCTTGGATAAAACTGCGCTCGAGAAGTGTTCCATTCTGTTACAGAATGCGATTTCGAAGAAGACAAAGAAGAATGAAAACGAGAGAGTGATAGTCATTCACGGGGCGGGTTCGTTTGGCCACATGTCCGCGAAACGATGCGGGTTAGGCGACGAGGACAGGAAATTGAAGATGACCTCCTCGCTCTTCCTGGACGGGTGCGAAGAGACGCGCAGGAGCGTACAAAAGTTGAACGAGTTGGTGTGTGAAAGTTTAGAAGAAGAGAAAGAAAACAAAGTCAAAGTTGAATGCGTTCGGAGACATTTAGGCAACGACTGGCGGTTCAACGAGAAAGGAGAGGTGGATGTTCTCGGTTACGCTTCCGTGAAGGAGTATTGCGAAGCGCATTGTTTCTCTGCGTCTCCTACTTCGTCGTCGTCCTCAAAGTCGCTTTTGTTGTTACTCCACGGGGACGTCGTGGAGGACGCCACGCACGGGCGTTCGATTTTGAGCGGAGATAGAATCGCGCTTGAAATAGCAAAGGCGTACGCGTTGAATAAAACGAGAGACCAAAGGGTTGTCATCAGAGTCGTGTTCATCACCGGAGCGAGAGGCGTGTTTAGTCGCGACCCGGATGGTGTTGACGCTGACGCCGACCTGCCTTGTAGGATGCTACGGAAAATTGAAACGACAATCGACGGTGAGTGGACGTGCGTGAAGGATAACTTGAAAAGTGACATCGAAGATATCGCGTACGCCACGAACGACAGTTTACGGTACAACGCGTCTAGCAGTGAACACGAAAACAACGACAACAACAACAAGAGAAAAAAAGAAGAGCAAATATCTGCAACCGCTTGCTCGCACGACGTTACCGGCGGCATCTTAGGAAAGATTCAATCTTCAGTAACCATCGCAAATCTCTCTTCATCTCCGGGATACACGAGCGTCCAAGTGTATATCACCAGCGTGCACAACGAGAACGGCGACGAGGACGCGTTCGCCGCTCTGAGCGGCTCGGTCGATCTCGAAACGCTCGTCGATACGCGAACGGGGAAGCCGTTTCGCGGCACCGTGATCGTTCGCAAACAACAAGAGAAACGAGACTGAGTGGAAGAAGACACGAAGAACGACACAGAAGACATGAGATAGATTACGGCAGTAGTAGTAGTAGTAGTAGTAGTAGTAGTAGTAATAGTACCAGTTAAAAGTAATACACTTGTGTAACAATATCAGAGCTCAAGAGAGAAATTGTCAAAAAGAAAAAATCAAGAAAAAAAACTGGGCTCACATCAGCGACTCAGCAAAGCGCGACAGACTTTTACGCACACCACATAAGAACAACAGACAGAAAAGGAAGAAACGCGACCAAAAAACGCGCGAATACGACGTAGAATTATACAAATAGAGTTTATACGTATTCATTTCTTTCCTCGCGCGTAGCATTTAAACACATAGAAGATAGTCGCTCGTTGATTAGGAGTTCATTTAGCAAAAGAGAAGAACAGAGAGAAAAATGAGTTCCTCTGGGACGAGAAAGCGAGAGGAAATGCTGGATGCGGATGGCAACGCCATCGTAGACGGCGTTCTAACGCCCACTCCAGATTCGCCGGCGGATTCCGAGTGGCGCTCACGAGCTGGTCCTCTGGATGTGAACAGTGGTAACGGTGGGCCGTGGAAGCAAGAAGACTGTTCGGGTAGGTGGTTTCGCAGCGCGAATTCGATTTCTGTCCTCCTTTCTACGCGTAAATTTGGATGTGTCATCATCATCGTCTTTTCTTCTTGCTCTCTCCTTTGTTTGTTTGGGTTTTTTTTGGGAGGAAAAACGACTGAAAAACAATTCTTTCTTTACTCTCTGCGCTACTTTAAACACTCGAAAAACAGGACCACAACCGGCGGACATGTACGGCAAGTTCACGTGGAAAATCGAGAATTTCTCGGAGATTTCCAAACGCGAGCTTCGTTCCAAGTGCTTCGAAGTCGGCGGGTACAAGTGGTACATTCTCGTCTACCCGCAAGGCTGCGACGTGCACAATCATTTGTCGTTGTTCTTGTGCGTGGCAGATTACGATAAATTATTACCGGGATGGAGTCACTTCGCGCAGTTTACCATCGCGGTTGTGAATAAGGATCCGAAAAAGTCAAAGTATTCGGACACTTTGCACCGGTTTTGTAAGAAGGAACACGATTGGGGGTGGAAGAAGTTTATGGAACTCGGTAAAGTCTTAGACGGGTTTACCGTGGCGGATACTTTAGTCATTAAAGCGCAAGTCCAAGTTATCCACGAGAAGATTGCGAGACCGTTTAGATGCTTGGACCCGCAATACAGACGAGAGTTGGTTCGCGTGTATTTAACAAACGTCGAGGTGCGATTTATCGTTTTGATTTCTGAATATTCGTCTTTTTTTTTTCTTTTGCGGAGCGCGCGAACACACTTTCACACTTTTTACACGAACAAATTGGCAACGATAGTATCGCAGAGACTTAGTCAAAACAAAGAAACATCTTCTTTCGCAGTGAAGAGATCAATTCGATAAGAGCATTTCTCGTTCTGAGCAACTCGTGAATGACAAAACGAACACCCATAGAATTTGAGCGATGAAAAAATTTCTGCTTTGTTTCGGCGCCTGTATTTGCCTTTTGTATTTGTGTGTGTGTGTGTGTGTGTATGTGTGCGTGTGCGTGTGTGTTTGCGTGCACCCATACATACTTTTCTCCATAACTTGAATACTTACCGAGTTTATTCTCTATAAATTACACAGGGTATTTGCCGAAGATTTCTCGAAGAGAAGAGAGAAAAGCTTTACGCTTTACGCAAGGATCCGGAGAAGTGGGAAAATCTTCGCAATTTTTGGAACAATCGTACTTTAGCCGAAAAAACGCATCTCGCTTCCGAAAAAGCCGACGATCTCTTAAAAGGTATCGTGAAGAGATTCTTCAACGAGAAAGAAGTGACGTCAACACTCGTCATGGATGCGTTGTATTGCGGATGCAGAGCCTTGGATGCCGGCTCCACGTCTGTGGCGGACGCTGTCAAGGCCAGTGCGAATTCGTCGTACGGCTCTGCTGCTTTATCCATAGCCACAAACACTTGTGTGCTCACCGGTGATTTAGTGTGTGCGTTGGAACGCGCGGCGGATGGAACTGCTTTTGATGTCGATGATATAGACTTGGACGATTCTTCCGAAGGTCGTTCGTCGAAGCGCTCTAAACTCGGCGAGGATAGCAGTAAAGATGATTCCAAAAAAGATAACGATAGTAAAGACGCGACGAAGAAGAAAGCTGGGTTCTCTGCGGCCGATGCTGTCGAAAGAGACGAACATCGCCTCGCTGAACTCGGCCGTAGAACGATTGAGATGTACGTCTTGTCCCGCGTTTTTAACGAACGCGTCGAAGTCGCCTTTCGCGAAGCCGAAGCTCTGATGCGTCAAGAAGCGTTGATTGCCGAAGAAGAGGAAGCTGAACGCTTAGCCGCGGAAGAAAACGAAAAGAAACACTCGAAGAAGCAGAAACAAAAAGAGAGGCAACGATTGAAGAAGTTGGCCGAAGATGAAGAACGAGCGCGATTGGAAAAGGAAGAAGCCGAGAAGAAAGCCGCCATAGAGGCCGAGAAGGAAGCCGAACGCGAAAAGCAGAGAGCGATCAAACGCGCCCAAGATGAGGAGCTTCGCAAGAAACAGGAAGAAGAGCAGCGCATCAAGGATGAAAAGGAGCGCGAGGCGAGAGAGAAGCGCGAAGCTATTCAGAGGCAAAAGGATGAAGAGAAAGCGAAGAAGAAAGCGGAAAAGGAGAAAGCCGAGGCGGAAAAACGCAAAGCGCGCGAAGAAGTGGAAGCGAAGGAAAGAAAAGAGAACAAAGATACCACAAGTAAGAGTGATTCGCCGGCGAGTAAAGCTGGTAAAGGTGCCGATAAGTCGATTCCGACGCCAAACTCTGCCGGCGGCTCTCCGGGAGGATCCTCCTCTGAACCGCCGCTCGTTCGCGAACTTCGTGGTCGAATCTCTGCGCTTGAATCTGCTTTGGCAGAAAAAGCCGCTGAAGTCGTTCGACTTCGACGAGATCTCAGCCAATATCAGCAAGGAAGTCCACCGGCATCTTCAGGGAAAGGGAGCGATTCCAAGGCAGCTTCCATACCGAGAGTTGGCTCTGGATCCATCTCCGGGGAGAAGCCGACAGCCGCCGCAGTCGCTGCCGGTGCACCAGCCGTTTCTGCCGCCACGGTCGCCGGATCCGGTGGTCCTGGCGCGCCACCGTTACCTCCGGGACCGCCTCCGCCACCTGGCACACCGGCAATTGCCGTTGCCGCCGGAGGATCAGCCTCTGAAGGTGACCGAAGCGTCCCGATGCCGCCGTCCGGACCGCCGCCGCCGCCAAGAGGCCCCCCGCCTCCAACTTCGCTCGTCAAAGGCGTCGCGCAAATGTCCGTCTCTGAGAACGGTGCTGCACCGGCTCCACCCGCGCCTGGATCGTTTGCGCAAGCTGCAAATGCGGGCGGCGCGGCGCCTCCATCGGGCGCCAACGGCGCGAGGCCGGCGGCTTGGATGCAACAGCAACAAGGACAACCGCCCGTACCTCCCGTCCCTGGACAGCAAGAAGATAACTTCCCGCACTTTGGCATGATTGAAAACTTGTTGGGCGATCTCGGAGATGATTTTGACTAACCCCGCTTCTTCATTCCATCTCGTGATTTGAAAATGGATCGGTGGTGCACAATCTAACGACTCATTCACCAAAAGTCGCGCTTCTTACGTAGCCTCGCGTCGTCCCGCGAGTTCTTTCTTCTCAAAGGACCAAAAGAGGGTAGACATAAACAACACAATTTAGTCTCTAGTACTACTAATATTAATATCAGCGTCTAGCAGAAAATATTCATTTCACCATCACCACTACCACCACCATCACTTTATCGTTCTACTTTGAGGTTCTTTTTAGAAAAGCTGCCCTTTTGCTTCATAAACTTTTCCCATACGAATCAAACATAATAATGTCCTTCTCCTCCTCCTCCTCCTTGCAAAGACTCGTCTGCGGCGACGAGGCACGTGCCATTTGTTCCGTCCCAAACGATAGCGCTAACAACGAGTCTCTCTTTGCCGTCGCGTGCAGTACTACTACTCCTGCTTCTACGACGAAGAGTGAAGTGAAAATCTTTTGCGTCGACGCGCAGACGCATCGCTTGAAAGAGAAACGAGAACTCGCTTTTGTGAGTATGGACGATAAGATTGTGGACGTGGATTGTTTTCGGTGTCGAGACGATTCTGTCGTGGATAGTGGTGGTGGTGTGTTATTGATCGCCGCGTGTACCGCAGAAGGGAACGTTTCCGTCTTTCGCAGACGAGAAGGAGACTCAAAAGAGGGAGACGAAGAAGAGAAAAATGTCATCGAGAACAAAGTAAGCGAAAATGAAGGAGAACAGCGAGAAGAAGGAGGAGGACGACGGCAGTTGCGTACACAGTGGTACTCGTCGTGTAAATTTGATCCAAACGGCGACGGGCGCGTCGTCGCGATGGTGACGAGCGGAGGAGCGTCTGCGAGTTTTTACGACCACGAGAACGCGAAACGGGTTGGTGCGTTTACTACTACAGGAGGCGATGACGATGGTGTCGTTGGCGGCAATAGTGAGGAGATGAAAAAGAAGACGACGAGCAGCAAAGGCGACTGGTCGAAAGCGAATCGAAACCAGTTTGCGTTTACGAGAGACGGCGATGTTTTCGTGGTCGATTCGAGATCGAGTAACGATACCGCGAAACCTATATTTTCTCAAGCGAGCGCGTTTCGAGACGTCGCGTTTTCCGCGAGCGAGGACGGGCGGTACATCGTCACCGCCTCGGAGGATTGGTTGGTGAAGACGTGGGATTTGAGGAAAAACGGCGGAGCACCGGCGAAGTGCTTCGCCGGTCACGAAGGCGCGGTCACGAAGGCGAGATTTAATCCCGTGTACGAATCCATAGTTATGTCGAGTTCGTTAGACGGTACGGTGAAATTGTGGAGAGATTCCGACCTCGGACGTTTACCCGACGACGACGACAGCGAAAGGAGGAGGAATAAGAAAGTGAACATCGACGAGAATAGCGGCGGCGGTATTAATAACAATAGCGAAGGGGTGAGCGTAGAACTGAAAGCGTATGGGAACTTACAAACCACCACGGTGGGGTCGTTCTCGCCAGTCGTCGACGCGTGTTGGAGCTGCAACGATCCGTGGATTATGGCCGCGATAACTTTGGACGGAACCGTAGCCTTGGACGTCGTTCCGAGAAGCGAGAAGTATCGCATTTTATTGTAATTTTATTCTTTTCTTACCTAGTAGAGCTGCTTTATTAAATTCTATATATTTTTACTAAACTAATCGCGCGACGTCGCTGCTCTTCGCTTTGAACTGAATCCCTCTCTTGAAAGATTCGATGGTGACTTCCCCGGTATTCCCATCCACGCCTAGAACTTTACCTTCCTCGCCGACGAAATCATGGTTGCGCACGACCGCGCATTTCCCGCCGACGCCCGGGCAAACCGGCTCGAACTCGTCTTCGTCGACGTTCTCGACGACGGAACCAGACTCCTTTAATTTCACATCCGCTTCGCGGTCCTCCACGTTGACTCTGACCACCGTACCTTTTTCCCCGGTTTCGGTTTTCCTGCAAACAATGTTCTCGCGTAGCATCCACTTTAATTTTTTCCGTTTCTTGAAGGCTGCTTTTCCCTCTTCTTTGCCGCCAGTCTTCATCTTCTTGTTGCTAAACATTCCCCCTGCGTTCGAAAAGTCGACGATGTCTTTCCTCTTCTTCTCGCTATTCTCGAGCGCGTTGTTCAATCCTCCCGAAACGACGTGTAAATTAATCTTCTCTCTTTCCCCATCGTCTAAATCAATCGCGTCCGCTTTCCTCTCTTCCTTCTTCTCCTCTCCGCCTTTCTTATTTTGCTTCGCGATCTGCCTCGCCAATACGTTCGCCATCCGCGTCTCCTCGTCCTCCTCTTTTCGCCTCTTCTCCATCTCCATCCGATCTCTCAACTGCTCTTCCTTATCTCTCGGTTTATACGTGATGAACCACCCTTTCGCAGTCTCTTCGATGTCGCATAATTTCTCCCTCCCTAAATATTTCACGAACTCCGTCAGCGTCGTCCACTTGGTCGAGTTCATGTGCACGTGCGTCTTGTTCCCGATGTATTCGTTATACGCCACCGTGGCTTTAATCCTCGTGTTTCTGTGCGACACCGCCATCATGTCCAAAAAATTCGCTAAAAACTGTTCCGAGTACCCTTTTATGAACCTGCCGGAGTTTTCCCCGAACACGGCGACTTGACGTAAGTGCGCTTCCGAGGAGCAGTGTTGCTTAAATCCGTTCTGGTCTCTGCATTGTTTCTCGCACAATTGGCAGTAGAATTTCAGTTTTTGTAAACCTTTCATCTTTTGCCGGTTGGCGACGGCTTTCGGGGAGAGGAAATCTCCTTTGTTACTTTTCGCCATTAGTATTACTGTCTCGGATTTGCTTCTTCTCTTTTCTGTTCGTTTTTCTTGGTGGTTTTTCTTTGTCTTTGTCTTCTTTGTCTGCGTTCATTTATGATGATGTACTACTAATGGGGGAGTTGGTGTTCGTTTTGTTCCCAAACGTCTTTTCCGATGAAGAGAAAAAAAAATCTTCAAATTCACATGTGACATGAAGAACAAAAGAGAAGAGAAAAAAGAAGAAGAGAAAGAATCGTTTTACGACGCGCTCGGGGTGAAGAATACCAGAGATCTCTCCGAGAAGACTCTGGAACGCGCGTATAAGAAATGCGCGTTGAAATACCATCCAGATCGTCCGAATGGAAACGCCGAGAAATTTTTGAGATGTACGAAAGCGTTCGAGACTTTGAAAGATACAAATTTAAAAGCTATTTACGATAAGTACGGCGAGGAAGGGTTAGAGCCTGGGTTTGTGCCGCCCCAGCAGCAGCAATTTCAGCAGCAGCAGCCTTTTGGTGGGTTTCAGCAGCAGAGGGAATGGGCGGACCAACAGAGACAACAAAGGCAAGAGCGATACGCGAGGAGAAAATTTGGTTTCGATACAACTGGTGGAACAGGAGCGAGAACGACGAGTTTCGGGATGGACGAAGCCATGCGAATGTTTAAGGAGCACTTTGGTGATATGGATTTCGGGAGTGAATTTGGTGGTGGTGATGTAGGAGGTGGTACCAATAAGCGGGGGCGAAGAGACGCGAATGGCGCGCCAATGCCTCCGGACGCGAGCGAAGGAGATCGAGTGTTTGAGTTTGAGTGCACGTTGGAGGAATTGTATCACGGGTGCTCGAAACAGCTTCGAATACCACCAACAAAAGGTTTGCAAGAAGAGATAGTGGACTTGAACATCAAGCCTGGATGGAAATCTGGAACAAAACTCACGTATTTTGGTCGCGGTGCGCCGGCGAGAGACGGCAGGAGAGGGAATTTAGTTTTGATTTGCAAACAAGTTCCACATCCCATTTTTAGGCGCGCGGATAAAGGAAACGATTTGGAATTCGACGTGCGTTTGCCTGTTTCCCGAGCGCTGTGCGGTTTTCGAGCGACCGTGAAAGGACTGAACGGTAAATCTTTCGAGTTTGATACGAGGGAAGTATCGACTCCGGGAAAAACATACGTGGTGAAAGGAAAAGGCATGCCGGATCAACACGATGCTAAGATCATCGGCGATTGCGTCATTCGAATCACGGAAGTAATCTTTCCAAAGAGTCTTGCCGACAATCAACGAGTTGGATTGAAACAAGCATTTAACGGCATCGATATTGAAGGAGTTTAAGCGAGTGAGAATTTTTTTTGGTTTATTTACCGCCGTCGTCGCTGCTGCTGTCTTTTGATTGCTCTACGATATTAAAAACGCAATGATGTGATTTCTAAATCACGCGAATTGAATACTCTTTCTCTCTCTTTTATTGCTTTGAGGAGCGATTCTTTTAAACTACGCGAGACATCGCCAATGAAAGCGCTCGCAACTTCCCCAAGAAATTTTCGGCGTTTTCATACGCGCCTACCTTTAAGTCCTCCGCATCTTCGAGAACTAAATCAAACGAATCTTCAATTCCTCGCAAAGTCGCGGTGATTTCTTTTCTCACTTTCTGCAGTTCTCGTCGCTCTGTCATTTTTGTCTCCTTTCCCTCCTCGACCTCGTCCGGTGCTTCGCACGGCGCGTAACCGTTGCTCTCTTCTTTCGTCTCATCTTCCTCCTCCTCCTCCAAAGTTTCTTTCGTTCCTACTATCCTGTTCCATCTAGCCTTGTCGCTCTCCGCCTTCTTAAAGTACGGCATTTTTTCAGTCTCCCTCATACTTCTCCAGATTTTGCCGAGCTCTTTGTCAATTTGTATCGCAGACTTACCTGGCATACAAGTAGCCACACGAGATTGATTTTGGATCACGAAGTGATTATACGCGCTGAGACAGTGGAGTGGTTTCTCTTTTTTTGCACCAGCGGCGCCATATTCCTGTTTCATCGTCGGCTTTGTCGAACCGCTCAGCAATTTAGGCATCGTCGTCGCGTCGTTTCCGTCCTTTTGATGATGACCTTTCTTCTCATTGTTGTTGTTGATGCTATTATTACTACCATTATCTTTTTTATCCTGCGATTTGCTAAATAAGTTTGCAATTAACGATCCCCCCAAAGCTTTCACTTGCTTCTTTTCTCTCTTCTCTCGTTCTGCTTTCAACTTCTTCGCGGCTTCTCTCTCCTTCTTTTGCTCTTTGGCTAATATTTTCTTACTCTCCATGATCTCGTTTCCATTTCTTCTACCATTATTTGGTTTCATCGCTGACTCGGTAATAGGATCCGACTCCTCGATGCCTAATCCTTCCAACGTTAAATTATCCAGCGAAGCCTCGGACGGGAACTCGTTCTTCTTCAGCGGCGTAAACGCCGTGTTCAACCCTTCTAACTCCGCTAAACTCTTCGCTTCAAATTCTGCGGGTAAATGCTTCGGAAGGCCACCTAAAAGCTGCTCTATCACCGACCCCCCTGATTGTTTTCTTAACTCCGCCGCTCTCTTCTTCCCGTACGCCAACTCAAAAGTCTGACGAAACAAAGCGTTTGACAATTCGCGCGGCACAATCGAATCCCCTCTGAGCATCTCCTCGAATTCGTCATCCATCTCTCTCATCTTCATCTTCTTCTCTTGCTCTTTTGGAATCCGAAACCCGTTCCGCTCTTCCTCCACCGCTATTATTCTCAACATCGAGAATCTGTCGTCTATTTTCGACACCTCTCTCAAGGCGTTTTGTTCGACGAGTTGCTTGACGTAAAAGTTCACCAACTCGTCGCCTCCAACATCCGCGATAAAGTCCATCTCTTCGTTCTCTCTGCTCACCAGAGATGAAGAAGAAAATTGCGTATTCCTCGCGCTGAGTGGAATTTTGTTCGTGCACTTCCCGTGGCCTTCGAGAAGCATCGCCCCGGAGGAGTGTTTCTTTATCGAATAGTGGTTCACGCTCTTCTCGTCGGAGAAGGATTTCAAGCGGTACATAGGTAAGGTGTTGGTTTTAGTACCATTTTCCCCGCTCGGGGTTGAACTCGTCGTCGTCGAACCCGGCGCTGCTTTGGTCGCAGCAGAAGCACGTTTTTTAGGCATCGTTTGTTTCTGAAGAAAAGCCTCGAGATACGAAAAGAATATTCAAATTTTAACCAAAACAATACCAAAATACACACGCGGTCTGAAGAGTATTAGTAAACAAATGGTGGTGGTGACTCTCTTCTTTTTCATTCAAAACAACAGTATATGTGATGTGCTAACGTTTTTTACTTTTTCGGCTTCTTCTTTGCCGGTTTCTTCTTCTTCTTCGCGGGCGCTTTCTTGCGTTTCGCGCCGCCTCTCCCAGCGGCGGCTTTCGTCGCTTTCGTCTCTCTTTGTTTTTGTTCTTGTTCCTCGAACCCCTCGTCCCCGGGTTCGAGAGGTATGTAGTTATCGTTGATGGTACCAACACACGCGACGTTTTCCGCGGACGGGTCTTCTCGTAATTGGACGTACTCGTCGAAGAAAGTTTCAATTTTCGCGTCTTCCGCGCCGACGTTGACGATGGCAACCGTGGAGGATAACAAGTGCGTTCGCGCTAAGTACATGACGCCTTTTAAATCGACTTTGACCGAGGCGTGCGGTTGTTGTTTCGACGTGGACGCTTTACTTCCTCCACCTCCAGTTGGTTGCGCTTCGCGCTCGACTAACAATCGTCCAACCACGCCGACGTCACCGGACAAATCTACGGCTTCCCCGGAGCCTTTACACTCGAACAAAATCGTCGAGTTGGCGGTTTTCTGCAACGCGCCGTGGTTAATCAGCAGAGGCATTTTTGATTTCGGCACGGACGCGCCGATAAATGCCGCCGGAATCTTTCTCTTATTTGTTGCTTTATTATCTGCGTTCTCTTTGTTCTTCTCCTTCGCATCGTCTGCATCCATTTTATCGTCTTCTTCTTCGTCGTCGTCAATCATCAACACTTCCTTCTGTTTCTTCTCCGAAAGCCTCACCGCTAACGGTTTCGCGTCCTCGTCGTCTCCATCTGACCCCCACCCGGAACTGCTGCTGTTGCTTTTCTTCTCCTCGTCGTCCTCTGAATCGTCGTCTTTGATGTTGATTGTTTTATTATTATTGCTCTTCTTCGGCGTGGTGTTGTCTGTCTTTTTCTTCTCGTCGTTCGAATCTTCCTTTGTGGGAGGTTGATACTCTTTCATCCAATCCGGTTCCTCGTCCGAATCCGATTTGATTTCAATCGTCTTTGTTTCTTCGATTTTGTTCTTCTCTGGGTCTCTTTCTTTTTCTTTATTATCGTCGTCTTCATTCCTCCCACCACCACCACCAATTTCATCGCGCGTGGTGGTGGTTAAATCAACATCATCATCCTCATCCTCATCGTCGTTCTCTTTGGTTTTAAGTGTTGTCGTTGTTTTCTTCTCCTCGGTCGTCGTGTTTTCAATCACCGAATCGATTTTCTTCAGAGGCGAGACAATATCTGGAACTTTATCGTCGTCGTCCGAAGAATCGTCGTCGTCTAACACGTAACTCTTACCCATAATGATATATATATGTGCGCGTGTATATGTTTATGCGTATATACTATCAGTAAAGAAAGCTACTAAACGCGCGTTGTTTTTGTGAGAAATTTCAAAAATATTTTTGGGGCAGTTTTGGAGTTTTTTTTTCTCATTGTTTTCTCTGTTAGTGATACGTTGTTTGTATGCCTGCGACGGAGCAGACGACGACGGGAGCAGCAGCAGCAGCGGGAGCGACGTCGACATCTTCGAACTCTGAAGAAGTCATCTTAGCGTTGCAAAGAGAGAGGAAGAACCAGTATCTGTCGTTCAAGAAGTTTGGGGAATTCAAAAACATGAGTTCTATTAAAAGTAAAGGGAAACTCACCGCCCTTGGGTACATCTATGTTTGCATTTCTGCGATTGTTTTTCTCCTGTATTGGTTCGTGGACGCCGTGGATGGGAGGTACGCGAGTGTGCTCTTATTGGCGAGCTGTTTCGTGGTGAGAGTGCACCCGGCGTTTAGTAGCGCGACTGGTAAATTGAGGTGATGAGAGATGTGGGAGGACACGCTTTTTGGAACCTCAAAGCGTCTTGGATGTAGTAGTATTAGTAGTAGTAGTAGTAATGTAGTAAAACAGAGTTTAACAACAACAACAACAATAGGATTCGAGCGCGCCTCCGCGTGGGTGTGTTTGTGTGTATTTTAGTACTGTGCTTTCTTGCTAGTATTTTGTCGCATACAATAGTATTAAATATATTTACTTCAATATGCGATACAAGTACATGCCAATCCCGAGCAAGACGCAAATCAACGTCGCGTCCACGCAAAAATGCCTCGACGATCGCGCCTTCTCTACGGTTTCTTTCAACCTCATGTTGGCCGTTTTCATCTCGGCTTGCGCACCGTCCATTTTAAAATCTATGTTTTCAATCGCCGGTTGTTGCCTGGCCATCTCTTCGTCCATGTCCGCGCCGAGACGTTTCAAGGTTTGCAAACCTCGGCTGATTTCGTCCAAGTCGGTGTCTTGCGTTTTCTTTCTGTCTTCGAATTCTTGACGAAACTGACGACTCTCTTCCGTGTGTTCCATGCCCTCGAATCTGTTGTTGTTGTTGTTGTTGTTTAAATGTTGTTCGCGAAGTGTTTCCGGTTGTTCAAACGGGTTCGTGTAGGTCCCCATTTCGATATCTCTCGACAACGATCTGTGATGATGCGGGACTTTCTTCGACGGCGTTCGAGGAATCATTCTCGACACCCCGTCCGGAACGTCCTCTATTCTCTGCTCGAACTGGTCAATCAGCGTTTCTCTCCCGTCTCTTTCGTACATCGATTCGTCTTCGATATCGCCCCCGTCGCTCGTCGCCCGTTTCTTCTTCTTGGCGTTATTATTACTACTACTACTTTTATTCGCTAATTTTCTCAGTTTCGGAATTTCTCCTCGTAAACTGTTCTTCCCTCGTCTCACTTCCGCGTGCATCGCCGCAATCGCCGCTCGGTTCGTTTCTACTTTCGCTCGTTCCGAGACGTCCGCGATGTCGTCCAGTCGTTCTTCGAGTTTACCCAGGAATTGTTCGAACGAACTATCGTGATGATGAGTAGTATTGCTCTCGTCATCATCTTCGTTACCATTATTACCACCGCTACTGCTAAACTTCCCCACATTCACGTTCTTATTCGTTTTTCGTTGTTGTTGTTGTCGTTTCATTCGTTCATCCGACGCAGTTCCATCATCGTTTTGGGGGAGATGATTTTGGTATTTTTTAAGCAAATGTTCCGTCCTGGAGAGTAAATCGTGCGCGTTGTTGTTACCACTACTCCCACCGAGGATGCCCATTATTATTATTATTATTATTATTATTATTATTACGCTCGCGTTACGTCGCGCGTATCTTTTACTTCTGTTTTGCGGGAGAAAAAGCGCGGCGCGCGCAAAAAACACCAACCAAAAGTCAAAACTTCTTCAAACGGTTGTTGGGTTTGTACCGTTTGTGTTGTTCGTTGTGATGAAGAGGCAACTTTTTTTGAATCTCTGGCGCATTTTTTTACTAAAAGTAAAAAACCCTAAATTGTTGTTTGCTGTTTTGTGATTCCAGACTCGAAGTTAAGTTGAGAAGACCGCATTGTGCTCTTTTTTCATCAGAGAGCACACACGTACACACACACACAAAGAGACGACGTAAACGACGACGCTTAAAACAACAACAATTTAACAACAACAATGTTTGCCGCCGCGAGTTCGTTAACGACGACGACGATATCGTCGTCGAGTTTAGGAGGATATCGGGGAAAAGAAGTTGTGCAAAAATCCCGATCCTCGATGAGAAGTACTGCTAGGAGAAACAATGTAAACGTCGTCGTCCGAGCTGAAGCGCAAAAGACCATCGACATGAACGAGGTGAGTTTTACTCTAAATATTGATTCTTTTGTTTTTGTCTCGCTTTTGTCTATATGTTGTTTTCCCTTTTGGGATGGAAACAATGGTTCATTTTTCTTCTTTGTCTTCTTCTGTGGATCCATCGTCCATCGTCGGCGGATGGGACGAAAGATATCGTCGTCAAAATGGATAAAATATCGGACATTCGAAGAGATTACTTTTTATAGACACACGCGTCGTGTTTTGCTGACAAAATCGCAACTTCTCTCTCTCTTTCTGTAGTCTCGCACGTATTACTTTTGCATCGCGAACGCGGATTTTATGCTCAACGACGAAAACAACGAACACTTCCCGGAAATCTTGAGAGAACGAAGACGATTTTACCGAGAGACTGAGAAATTGCAAGACTTTTGGATCGTCCCGAACCCAACATTTTTGGACGCCATGCCGGAAATAAAGAAAAAAATTCGGCAACCGTGCGTGGCGGTGATGACCACGGACGAGGTGTGGAACACATTTATTAAGTTAAGAATGGACCGAGTGTATAAAGGTTCCGTGGAAGGGACTGGAGCGGAGTTGTTGAAATCGAACGAGTTAATCGCCGCGGACGCGTTTCCGCCGGTGGACCCGGCCAAGTGGACGGCGCCGTATAACAAATACTCGCCCGGGTGGTGGGAAGTGTTTTACCCCGGGGCGGATTGGACGCAAGGGTACCAAGCGACGGTGAATCCGTTGGCAGAAGAGGGGGTTGAGCGCACTGGGGCGTAATTTTTTAGTAGAAAGACAGACAGACAGACAGAGACAAACAACAACAACGACAACATATAGAGTGCGCGCACACAAAAGCCATCGGAGAAGAACGACGGAAGAAGAAGAACATCATCACAAATTTTTTATATTAGAAGAAATATCTTTATTATTATTAAAGAATGGATATAGAGTATCAAAGGTCCTCTTTCTTCTTCTTTCCCTTCTTTCCTTTCTTTTTCTTCTTCTTTCCGCTACTCTTTTGTTGTTGTTGTTTCTTTTCCTCCTCCTCTTTGACGCGCGCGGCTTCCGCTAATTCCTCTTCTTCCTTCTTTCTCTCTAACTCCGCAATCTCCGCTCTCGTCAAACCTAACGTAGCATCTTCGGTTTCTTCACCCATGATATCGTTCAAATCGAACTCTTCCTCGATCGGTTCCTCGGGTTCGTAATCGTTTTCGTCTTCGCTCTCGCCGCCGTCGATTATTTTCGGCACGTCTTGAATCATAAACGTTCTCGTTTTACCATTCAAGACTAACTCGCAGTGCCTAGCGAGCTCGCGAGGGTCAAAGGAACCACTCATGGTTGCGTACCTTCCTTTTCTGGGTTGTAAAACCGTCACGGTTGGTGAATTGTGCGGTAAAACGTCGAAGGCTTTTGCAAACGTTTTCTGGACAATCGGATCGACGACGATCCACGTGAACGGTCGTCCGCTCGTAAGTTTTGCCGCTTCAAACGCTCTTTCCATGCGATCTTCAAACATAGACTGCGAAGAAGAACTCGTCCCTGGAATAAACGCGATGGCGCACAAACCGCCTTTGGATTCGCACTCGTCCTCGAATTCCTTTTGCGTCGTGACGTGCGGCGGCGGCGTCACTTTTCCTGGAGACTTCGCCTCGTCTTTCCGCTTGATTTGATTTTTGGCTTCCAGCAACCATTGGCGAAGATAAATGTAATTCATCGGTCCAGGAAACGGCGCAGAGTTCATTTGGACGTTTCCAGACGCCTCTTGTTGCGGCGTGACCGCGGGATTAACGAACAATAATTGCACCGCGGGTAACTTTGGAATGTTGAACTTTTGCAAGTTCGGGTCGTTTTTATCATCGGCTTGGAAAAAACCGAAATGGAAATCGTCCTTGAAGTTTGCCGCTAATGTTTTATACATTCCGGGCGTCTCGTCCTTTTGAGAGAACAAAACGCACTTCGGTGTGAACGGATCCGTGGCTAAATACTGGTCCAAGTTGTCCTGGGTGATTCTTAAAACAACATCCGCCGTGTTTTCGTACATCCACGCTTTCAAATTCCCGTCGTTCACCGGATGGTCCTCGGAAACTTCAAACGGGTACGATTCTTCGTCCTCTTTGTTCTCACCGAACGGGTAATACATCAACGAGAAGCACTCGTCTTTGTTTGGAAACTTACTCAACGTTTGCGTTTCGGCAAGTTTTATCGCTTTCAAGATATCCTCGCCGTCTCGGTTCACGACGTATTCGTAAAGCTCCGCTTGGAATTGAAGCTTTGCAAACGCGTCGATGGCTTCGTTCACTTTAAGGCCACACTCGTCCGTTCGCTTGGTAAACATAACTACCACCGCTTCTTTCTTTTCTATCACGTCTTGTTCGAAATTTTTCGGTTTCTTTTCAATAAACAACGAAAAATCATCGTTGTTTTCCTCTTCTTCTTCTCCTTTTTTCTTCTCGTCTCCGCTTTTATCCTCGCCGTCGTCTTTCTTTTTACGAAGTACCTCCACTTCCAACTCTCCAACTTCTGGGCCTAAGTGCTTCTCCGCGAACGCAAACACCTCGTCTTTACTCATGCTCTCGCCGTCGAACAAGGTCGGTTTCTTCGTCAAATCTGCGTCTTTATACAACACCAACTTCACCGCGTCCTCTTCGTCTTCGTGCGCTTCCAACCCGGGAAGCACCGGCGTTGGTAACAAATCGTCCGTGGAAGAGTCGTACGTCAACTCAACCACGCGAATTCTGTTCTTATGGTTCCATGCCAACGATTTCAACATGAACGGGGTCTCGCTTTTGTCCGTCACGTACACCAGCGTCGGCATCTCGTCCGAAACGACGTTCTTTAACTCGTCCACGGAATCAATTCTCGCGACTTCATCGTCCGGTAAGTTCTTCACCGCAAACTCTCTCAACGCTCTCGCGGTCAACGCATCCCCTCGATACTCGTTGGACAATTTCTGCGCGATTTTCCTGTACGGGTTCCACGTCTTTTTCCCTCCGAAACCGACGATGGCCGGCACTCGCGATATTTGCATCGACCGTCCTAAATCTTCGTTCCCGGCGATATCAATCGCGCCAAACTTAATGTTCACCGACTCTAACGATAACGCGGCTCTACTGAACGCCGGTGCCATATCCTTGCACGGTTGGCACCCGGGGGCGATGAATTGCACCACCCACACGTCTCTCGTCTCCAAAACTTTCTCCTTGAACTCTTCCGAGGACTGGAAACCAAACACGCCTGAGTTGTTTGGGTCGTACAAAGTTCTCACTTCCGTGTGAAACACGTTGTTCTCTTTAGCAGATGATTCTTCTTCTTCTTCTTCGTCGTAGTCATCGTCATCATCATCATCATCCGTTTTGGCGGCTGAAGCGAACATAAAACCCCCGGTTGTTGTTCCTTGGCTTTGTTTTCGTTTCATCAGAAACGCCGATTCATTTTCATAATTCGGCGGCATCATCATCATCATCATCATCATCATCATCATCGCGAAAAGGAGGAGAACAAACGACAACCGCAGCGAAAAACGACGAGAATTATTCATCGCCATCATCGTGCTCTTCTTCTTTTTCTTTTTCTTTGTTGTTTTTCTTGCTGCTGCTGCTGTTCTCATCATCCTCCTGTAATGTTATAAGTTTGTTACACTAAAAATGAGGAACGATGATGAGTTCGAGAGCAAACACAGTTGTTTTTTTTCTCAGTCAAAAGCGCGTCTGTCTCGGCGAATGAAAATCTCTTGTTTTTTTTTCCTTGTTTTTTTGCAATTTTTTCGATCAATCGATCTCCTTTTGGTGAAGAAAATCTCTCTTCTTTTTTTTTGTAGAGAGTTCTGTGGAGCCAGCCTTCTTTTGGAGCTTTATGACGAATCCTTCATAAACACACACGTACAAAAAATAATTTAATAATAACAAACATGTCTGCTGCTTTGACTTCATCCACGTTCGTTGGCGCGAAAGTTTCCGTCGCGAAAACTACCACCGCGTCCAAGAGAGTCGCGTTCTCCGTTCAAGCGAACGCGAGCGGACCGAAGAAGGTACGAATTCCGATTTCGTTTTTTTTTTGTGCGCTTAAAAAATCATCATCGTCGCTCGTTTCAGGCGGGTGGTGGTGCGTCCAAATTTTGCATTTCGTCCAACGAGAAAGTGAGATTGCGCACGATTTTTCTCCGAAACGTCGATGAAGCGGTCGTGTGCGAGTTTTGGAAACGATCGATGCGCGTGTATTCCGATGCGAAAGTTCACTTCGAACGCAATTACGCGCTTTTTTGAGCGTTTCAACCTTCGCGCGTCGCCGTTCCACGACGCGCGACCGATTTCGAATTTTATTTTATTTTCTTCGTGTGTTTATTTGATACGCTCCGCTTCGTCCGTCGTCTTATCGAGGAGGATCGATTTTACTCGAAGAAGCCGTCCAAAAGACAACGAAATCTGTTTTGCCTCTTTCTTGAGGGAAAAAACGAAAAATAAAATATCGCTTTGTTGTTGTGTGTCTGCTTTGAGCAACAACATTAACAACAACAATAACTGACAAAATCGATGATATCTTCTCCTCTTTACATCACAACAGGGTACCAAATCCAAGGGTGGCCAAGCCGGTGTCGGCTACAAGGGTTCCACCGAAGCCGGTTCCGCCCCGAAGAGACGCGACGGTAAGGCTGGCTACGTCTACTCCTTGGGCGTCCGCAACGGCAAGGCGAACGTCGACGAATACTCCCCGATCTACTTACCGGAAGAATTCAAGACGGACGGCGACAAGTACGAAGGTAACTTGCTGTACTGGGCGGCTACGCTCGCCGGTATCATCGGTTCCGGTGCGCTCGCCATCTACTTGACTTCCGCCTTGTAAAAAGTTTGAAAGAGAGAAAGGAAGGAGAGGAGAAAATTTTTGTAGAACAAAGTGTTTTAGCAAACAGGAATAAAAGAGAGAGAGAAGGAGAAGAGAGAGAAGAAAGGAGAGGAGAGAGAGTGGAGGACGAGAGAAAGAGAGAGTCATCATTTGGCGTTCAACACACGCGCTTGATATTTTTGTCTTAGTTTTAGTTGATTTTGTAAAGAAGAAGAAACGAGACGATATTATTGTGTTGATTATATCACGCAACAACCAATAACAACGGGTAAAAAAGAAAGACACATTCATTCGCCGTCGTCGTTTTTGAAACAATTTTGTTCGTTGCGTTTGTTTTTTATTGACAATAAAAAACTAGTATATGCTTCTTTCTCGTCCTACAAAATCGTCTTCGCGTCGTGTGTTGTATTGATGTTGATCTTCTCGTTGTTGTTGTTTTTCGTTTTGTTTTGCTCTACTAAATGTTGTTGTTGTTGTTATATATATATAAAAATACTCTGTTTTATTGTTTTATTGTTGCTGTTGTTCATCGAAGATCACGCTTGCTCTCCGCTGCTCCCGTTTCCAAGAGTTTCTTTAATCTGCGCGGCGTGTTTTTCCATACCACTCACCATGCCTTCTCCTCCAAACTCCTTCATCGCTTCTCTCTGTTCTTCGATGTTGATCGTTTGTTTTGTCTCCGCTTGTAACTCCGCTCTAGCCGCCGCCCTCGCTTTCTCTCGTTCCTCTTCCTCGGCTCGGATCTTCGCTTCTTCTTCGTCCTTTTGCTTTTGGATCTTTTCTTGCTCTTCCTTCTCCTTTTGCGCTTGCTCGTTTTTCACCTTTTGTTCGGCTTCGGCGATTTCTTTTTCGCGCTTCTCAATCTCTGCGTTTCGATTCGCTTCAATGTCTTTCTTTTGCGTCGCCGCGGCTTCAAAATCGGACCACAAATCATCTGGAACGGCATCGACGGCTTCCGTGGGCGCGCTCGCGTCCGCCGCAGGTGCACCCGCGGCGGCGCCCGTGTTTGCTGTGTCGTCCTTCTTGTTGAGATCGGACCAACCTTCTGGATTTTGCACCGCCGCGACGGGTTGCTTTTGGTCGCGTTTGATGCCCAACTCATCCACGGCGGGTTGTAAGAGCTGATTCGTCGACTGTTCGACTCGAGAGACTGGTCGGACGTTGGAAGTCCCATCGTCGTTCCCGCCACTGCCGGCGGCTTTGTTGCCCTTCTCGGGATTCGAGTCGCCGCCTTCCGAAGACGAAGAATCGGAATCGGAATCGGAATCGGAATCGGATGAGTCCGAGTTTGCGGGTTTCTCACCAGAAGCACCCGCTACAGTCGCCAAATCAGTGTTCGACGCTTTCCTCCTCGGATTATTCTTCAAGTTCGCTTCGCACGCTTCGAGTTCACGCATGGCTGCCGCTTCTCGCGCCTTGGCTTCCTTCACCAAATCCATAGCCGACGCCGACTTTTTGCTCTTCTTCGGTCTCAACTGCGAATCGCAGTACCTTTGAAGTCTCCAAAGCGTTTTCGAATCGAGTTCTTCGATGTTGATTTCAATCTCGTCGCCCTCGGCTTTGCCCATCGCTGCTTGCCCTTCTTGAACAATAGTAATCACCATCTCTTGCTTGCTCTCTGGAAGCTCTTGCAACGACATCGTCAACGCGTGCTTCTCATCAAACGTCATCTCTCTCGTCGGTAACGGCTCTTGATCGAGCTCAATGTACTTGCGATCTTTCGTAACTTTGCTTTGTGGAGTCGCGCGTTGTCGTTTGGCTTTCGGTTGACCGCTGCCACTTCCGACCGGGCGACCTCTTGGTTTACCAGTTGCTTTACCTCGACTCGCGGCGGCATACTCCTCCGGATCGTCGTCGTACATGTTCGCGTCAAAGTCGTCGTCTAAGAATCCGTCCATATCGCGCTCTCGAGGGGCGTATCCGCCACCACCACCCTTTTGTCTTCTCAACTCTGCCAATTCACGTTTCATTTCCGCGAGTAACTTGGCCTGCTCTTCCGCGAAAACCTCTTCTTGTCTGATCGGATCCTCCGGCGTGTTTGCGATTTCAATATCCTCCTTCGTGCGGATGTCCTCCTCGTCGCTCATTTTCTGTTCAACGTTGTATTTCACCCACCCTTCTTCGAACGCGCCGCGGACTGTTTCACCCATTTGTCCAGCATCCGTAGTCGTCCCATTATACAAGGCACAGTTATCGAAAATCAATCGCATGTCGTCCGCAAAGTCGGTCGGCCACGTGTACTTCTTCCCATCCAACTTCTCTTTCACTTTACCGAGATCCATCGGGTTCTTCACGATCTCGTAATAATCAGGGATGCCAAGCTTTACCGCGTCAACGGGTTGCGTGAAAATCCAGTGGAATTTGTTTCTTTTCACGTGGTTCAAAACGTCTCTGCACGATTTGATCAACACGTTTCTCCTCTTTTGTCGTTCGTCCTCAATTTGCGCTTCTCTCAACATCCGTCGATTCTTAATGATGCGTCCATCGCGCATTCTCTTGTGCGAGCGGTCAGAACCGAGACTCATGCTTGCCGGCTTCACCGTTCTGTTCGCGTATGGGTCCGGTCTTCTCGCGCTGTACGCATCCGGCGGCGGTAACATGTCGTTGAACATGTTATCGTACTGGTTGAACACGCCGCCGCTCGCTCGTAACTGTTCTTGTTTTCTCTCCGCCGCTTCTTTCTTCTGCCTCTCGACTTCCTCGACTCTTCTCTTTGCAATTGCAATCTCCTCCAATTTCTTTTTCAACTCTTGTTTTGCTAATTCTTTTTCTCTTTTTTTCATCGCTTTTCGTTGTTTTTTCCTCTCCGCTAACTCTTCCTCCGTGCACTCTTCGTCCGTCTTATCGCCACCGGCTAATGGAATCTCCAACACCGGCGTCGCGATAATCGACTCGACTTTTTGAAGGATGGCAGGATCCACTTCTTGCTTTGCCGGTGGTTCAGGAGGCGCAGACTGTTCCGGTTTCGGAACTGGCGCGACTGGTGCGACTGGCGCGGCGGCGGCGTGTCCTCCTCCTCCCGAGTACGGCTCCGCAACTTTGTGTCGATCGAAAATCCCAGACCGCCACGACATCGGGTCAACGCCCCCATTCATCATCGACCCGTGACTTTTCTTCCTCCCTTTCATCTCTTGCCAGTTCTCTTTAAACTGCTCAAACTCGCTCGATTTAATAAAGGCAAAACCTTTCGGGCACCTCAAGGCGAGCGTTCTCGAGAGCAAAAGTTCACCTTTTTCAGCCGGTCTCGCGCCGCTCGGGTAGTACTCCTCGTCGTCCTCGTCTCCTAATTCCATTTTCTCCGCCGCGACTCCCGCGTCTTCTTTCTCTTTCTCTTCCTGCGCGGCTTTCTCCGCCGGTCGGACGCCCCCGTTTCGCGTCATTTTTTTATTGTCTTTTTTCTCTTCTTTTCACTTCTTCTTCTTCTTCCTCTCGCGAAAGCTTCTTCTTCTCGAGTCGACGAATTTCTTCTTCTTCTCCTTCGCTTTGTTGTTGTTGTTGTTGTAGCTCCTCTTCGCTTTTAATACTACTCTGTTGAGAAAGAAATAAAAAAGATTCGTTTCGTCGTCAGCGTCGTCTCTTCGCGTTGTGCTAATCGCGCGCGCTTCAAAGCGCAGAGGAATTCGAGAGAGAGAAGGATGTGATCCTGATGTGACTAATCGAATCGACGTAATTCTCTCTCTCTTTCTGACGACGTGAACGAAGATAACAAAGACGGTAGTAAAGTTGCTCGTCAAACAATGCTCTCCTCCTCCCAAAGCGTGTCGTTTAAAACGTACCTTTAAAGTTTCTGTGCGTGTTAAAGTGTTAAAGTGTGTGTGTGTGTGTTAAATGCGCGCGCCGGCCGCACAATTATACAAGAGGAAAATCGCTCAATTTTGCGGCTGCCTCTTCGCAAGAAAAGAAAAAAAGAAGGAGTCGAAGAAAGAAAATTCAATGCATGGAAAGATGACGACGGCAAACAGGAAGTAAAAACGTGTCGTAAAATCAACATCAACAAACACTCTTTATTATTTTCAAAATGTCTACGAGCACTAAAAGCTACTTACTACTCTTCGTCGTCGCCGCCACGAGTACTACTACGACTGCTACTACTACTACTCGAATAAGAAGAAGACAAAGACAAAGAACACGAGGGCGGATCCGCGCTTTTCTTTCCCAAACAAACGCTCATGTGCCCGCCGTGTTCTAACATTCTCAAAAACACCGCTTGGAAGCCGAACGAGTGCGCCGCTTCCACGCCTTTGACTTTGTCGTGGTAGTGGTACGGGGTCGATGGGTCGGGTTCGATGCCAAAACCGTATAAATCGACGGATTCGCAGGTGAGCATGGCAAAATATAAACCTTCCACGCCAGTTGGTGGGGAGTTGCGGCCTTTGACCGAGACGGCTTTGAGGTCGGCGAACGCGAGGTACGCTTTTTTGTATTGGCCTCGCGCGGCGCCGGCGAATTCAGGCGCCATGAAGTAAATTTTTTCCTCGCTGCCCCATTTTTTGTACAGAGCGTCCATGCTTTTTGCCGCACCAGCACCGAAGAGGAGCAACGCGTCTTCGGACGCACCTCTTGGTTTCCGTCGCAACCACGTTCGGGTCCACGCGTTGTTGATAACTCTGAAGGTGGTTTTCGAGCCGACTTTGTTTTCGAAACCGACGGTTGGACCGTCGTTGAAACGGAAAACGGCGTCGTGCGCGTCGATGGCCTCACCGTAATTGGCGTTTAAGTTGCTGCCACCGTTTCCCACGACCGCGCAGGACTTGAACTGTTTTTCGCGTAAATCTTCCGCCGGTAACACTTCTGGATTGTTCTTGCCGCTCGGATGGTACTTGTTACCATTTTGCGCCTTTGTCACTAAAATTCTCTTCACGTTTGCTTTCTTCCATTCCGGCGTTTTCGGTATCCACAACTGTGGGAGAACAATATCGAACGACTCTTTCAGTTTCTTCAAGTTCATGGCTTCTTTGGCTGCCGCGCCAACGCGATGGTCTGCGGTCGGGAGGAACGTATTGCCACCGGCGCTCGAGTCGGCGCTCTCGTCCTCGCCGCCGGTATCGTCCCCTTCCTCGTCGCTCGCGCTACCACCACCAAAACTATTACTACTAGAACTACTACTTCCTTTAGAAGATGATCGCGAACGGCTTCTTCTTCGTCCTTTTCGTGCCGTTCCCACGACGCCGGCGGTGGTCGCTTCTTCTCCTTCTTCGTCTGCGTTGTTGTTGTTGTTGTTCAACTCTTCCTCTTCCTCCTTCTCATGCGACGACGAGGAAGAGGAGGAAGAGGAGATGTCTGCTGAAACGCGCATCGTTGTATCCTCCTCTCGAGTCGTAGTCGCTTCTCTCCCCCACTTCGACGACGACGACGACGCAAAACTTCCAAACAATCGCACACCCAACGCGAATACTCCATTTTCATCATCGTCGTTGATGAGAAACTCTTTGACGATAAAGACGAAAAGCGAGACGCACAGAAGGAGTCTGCACGCGCGATAATACGAAGATTTTCTTTTATTGATTCTCCTCGACGACCCAGTTTTTGCTTCTCTTCTGGGAACGGAGAGGCCCATTCCTTCTTCTTTGTCTTTGTCTTCTTCTTCGTAAATGCGCGAAGTGTTTTTGTGTGGTTTGTGTGAGAAAGCAACTCATGATTTTAAAATATTACACTTTCGAAATTTTCATCATCATCATCATCATCACAACATCTGATCGTACTTGGTGTTATCCTCGTCGTATTCCGCGCGTTTCTTTTTATCGCTGAGAATAGAAAACGCGAACGCGATTTGCTTGAACCTCGTTTCCGCCTGTTGGAGTTTCGCGGCTTCGTCTTTCGAGTGGTGTTGTTTGTCCGGATGCCACTTCATGGCTTGCGTTTTGTACGCTTTGGCTATTTGTTTCGGACGAGCGGTTTGTCGACAGTCGAGGAGTTGATAAAGTTTTGGGGTTTTGGATGATTCACCGATATCGTCATCTTTATCGTTGTCGTCGTCGTCGTTCAAATCGACGTCGGAGCCGTAGCGTCCTTTTTTCTTGCGCGGCGTTTTTCTGTTCATGGCAGAAACGAGCTTGGCCAACTTTTGCACTTTTCGAGCGATGATCGGATCCTCCGGTGATAGCATTTGCGCTAAACGGATAGACTCGAACGCTTTCATACGTTTGTTGCCTAAGAGATAGATATCGTGCGAAATGACGTGCGCTTCAACGTTGTTGGCGTGTAAGAGTAACGCCTCCTTGGCACTTTTCAACGCCGTCTTTGCCAGTCGATTACGGTCGAGTTTTTCTCGGTTTGTTTCTCCGGCATTCGTCGATGAATACTCGAATCCACGTTCATTCAGAACAGTAGAGGATGATTCTGAATCCGAACCCGAGGATAACGCGTCGTCTTCTTCGCTGCCACTACTCGTTCCGGAGGAAGCGCCCCGCGAATACGTTAAGATTCCTACCAGACTGGACGCGCGAGCGACGAGAATATTCGCGCGAAACCGCGTCGGTTGTCGACCCATGGATAGTTGTTCCAGGACATAATCGCACTTTTCCACGCACAACTGATACTCCTCTTGATCTGATAAACTTTCGATGGATTCTGAAATCGTTTCGAGTTCTCTCAATCGGTTCGCGAGCGTCTTGCATTTTTGCGAGTGTTTCAAAAGTTCTTCGTCGCACTCGTGCTCTAAGCTCGATGCTTCTAAACATCTCAACGCACCGCTCACGTCGTTTACTCTCCACTTACACTCGGCGAGAAGGTACAAACGATCGATAGAGTCTCTGGGAAGTTTGTTTTCGCACTCGTCCAAGGCGAATAAGACGCGTTGACACTTGATGCAATTTTCCACGTACTCAAATCGCGCGTTATTCTCAAAAGGAGACGTCGAAGTCGTTAGAATTTGTCTCAACATTTCCTCGCTTGCGATTAAGTTCTCCGCGTTCTTTTCTGCGTTTCTTTTCAAAAATTCCGCTTCGTCAAAGAGAGGTTTTCTCAGTTCGCCTTTGCGCGTCGCCTCGTTCTGCTTATTCGCGCGTTCCGTTTTACTCTTCAAAAGTGCCCTGGCCTCTTCTCGTCCTTTCGTAGCTTCCGCGTGCGTCTGATCGATGTGTCGTAAAATAAACTCGTACATTTCTATCGCTTTCGTTTCGTTATTTAACTTCATTTGCGCCTTGGCGCCTCTCGTCAAAGCCTTCTCGTATTTCGGGTCGAGTTTCAGAGCGTTGTCGCAATCCTCCGCGGCGATGACGTATCGTTCCAACTTCAACGCACAAAACGCCCTGTTTGCGAAGTATACCGCTTTCTTCGGTTCTAATCTGATCGCCTCCGTGTACGCCTCGAACGCGTGTTCGTGATCTTCGCGTCTTTGATTTTTAGTACCATTTTTCCTTTCCTTTGCCGTTTTCAAACATTTCGAACCGAGATCGTTCGCCTCGTCCGCTTTCTTCTCGTCGTACTCTCCGTCCTTCCACCACTCTTTTTTCGCGTCGCGATCGATCACCGAAGAAGTCTTTTCAAAAGTTTTTTCTTCTTCTTCCTTCTCCTTCCCCGCGATCTCGGCCAACTCCACGGTTAACTTTCGCATCTGTTTCAACATGCGTTGCACCTCGGGAGTGTCAAACGTGCCCACTTTTTTCGCCTGAAATACGAAATCTTTATACTTTTCCATCCTGTATATTTCTCCAGCTTCGATCGGGTCCATCGGACATAAACTGTCCACGATCATTTTCACGAGAATGTTCTCGCTCTCGTTTTCAACTTCCTCGCGTCGTCAAAGTGTGTTGTTGTTGTGGTAAAATAGAAGAAGAAGAAGAAGAAAACAATGATGAGAGAAAGAAAGAAAGAAATTAAGTAGAAGAAAAATCAAAGACGAAGAGTGACAAGAAAAAAAAAGGGAGAAAACAGAGAAGCGTTTTTTTTAAATCGAAAAGAAGACAAAAAAAGAGAAAAGACAAGTCGGAAAAGTCAAGTCTAAAATTCAACAGAAGAATTCTTAACTGCCCCCTTCCGTAAATAATTCAGCAACGATGCGCGCAGCAGCAGCAACATCATCAGCAGCAACAACAGCGACACAGAATCATCATCATCGTCAGACGAATAAGAAGAACAGATCGAACGATCGCAAAATACTCCTCAGATCTGTTCTTCTCAGTCAACGAGGGGGAAAAGCGAATTCATTTTCATCAAATTCGTTTTCGACGGCGGCTTTTAAGAGAGATGATGAGAAGAGGAGAACCTTTTCGCCGGTGATGGCGGCAGCAGAAGGAGGATCATCAGCGAGAGACCAACAAAATACGAAGAAATCGTCGGCGAAAGAAACCGGCGTGGACGTGTGGCCGTCCGGTGAAGCGCACGATCACATGACGTTTTGCGTTTTTGGCGCCTCTGGTGATCTCGCGAAGAAGAAAATCTACCCTTCGCTTCTCGCGTTATTTTACGAAGGGAGACTGCCAAAGTCGTTTTCGGTGTTCGGGTACGCGCGATCGAAAATGACCTCGGAGGAGTTTCGCGAGAGAATACGAATGAGTTTAGGATGCAGAATAGACGCGAAGGAGAACTGCGATGAATTTATGGAGGAGTTTTTGAAGCGGTGCGAGTACGTGCACGGGAACTACGACGAAGGCGCGGATTTCGAAAAGTTAGATCAAGAGATGTTGAAGACGGAAGAGGGGAAGAAAGCGATGAGAGTGTTTTATTTATCCATTCCGCCGTCGATTTTTGTACCGGTGGCGCAAATGAGTTCCAGATACGTGCAATCGAAAACCGGGGAAACGAGAGTGATCGTGGAGAAGCCGTTTGGGAGAGATTTGGAAAGTTCGAGAGCTTTGACGAAAGCTTTAGCCGCGGAGTTGAGCGAAAAGCAAACGTACAGAATCGATCACTACCTAGGGAAGGAGTTGATTGAAAACTTGACCGTTCTGAGGTTTTCGAACATTATGTTTCAACCGTTGTGGAATAGAAATTACATTCGCAACGTGCAGATTAATTTTTCGGAGAATTTTGGTACCGAAGGCAGGGGCGGCTATTTCGATAACTACGGCATCATTCGAGATATCATGCAAAACCACTTGTTACAGATTATGGCGTTGTTTGCGATGGAAGAACCGGCATCGTTGGACGCGGAGGATATTCGCGACGAAAAAGTTAAAGTAATTCGATCGATTCGGGATATCGATATCGACAACGTCGTTCTGGGACAATACAAAGGGAAAACGAGCGGCTCGAACGTGTTTCCTGCGTATTTGGACGACGAAACCGTTCCGAAAGGTTCCAATTGTGCCACGTTCGCGGCGATCGCATTATTCATCGATAACGCGAGATGGGACGGCGTCCCGTTTTTGATGAAAGCGGGAAAAGCTTTACACAAGAGAGGGTGCGAAATTCGAATCCAGTTTCGACACGCGCCGGGGAACATTTACGCCGATAAGAAATCGAAACCAATCTCGAGAGGCGGCGGAGGTACCGCGGGAGACTCTTCCAACGCGCAGTGCAACGAATTGGTCATTCGTATTCAACCAGATGAGGCTATTTACTTGAAAATTAACAACAAAGTTCCAGGTTTAGGGCACAAAATGGACCGATCGATTTTAGATTTGACGTACAAATCGAAATACTCCGTCGGCGAGTTACCGGACGCTTACGAACGTCTCATCTTGGATGTCATTCACGGCGATAAGAGATTGTTCATCCGTAACGACGAGTTAGAAGCCGCGTGGAAATTGTTCACACCGTTGCTTGAAACCATCGAATCCGAAAATATCCCGCCAGAGTTGTACCCGTACGGTTCCAGAGGTCCGATCGGCGCGCACTATTTGGCCAGTCGCTGGAACGTTCGATGGGGCGATACCAACTAATACTACGAGGTATGTATGATGAAAAAAAATGAATACATACACGAGAGAGAGAGAGAGAAAGAGAGAGAGATGTTATCACAACATTGTCACACCGCGCTGTTGCTTTTACTATTATTATTACTACTACTATGTTATAAATGATATGTGTTTTAAAAATGAAACTGCTCTACTCTGATGTTTCGTATTGTCACGCCAACGCAGTGAAAAAGAAGAGCAAAATTGGCCTTTTACGGCACTTTCTCACCCACTTGAGATACACCCACTTTCCGAAAGAACAGAGAAGAGAATGTCTTTTTGCCGCTGCCCCCGATCATCGTCGAACAAACGCCAAATCTCCTTCTTCCTCGTGATTGTTGTCTTTTTCCTCTCTCTTCATTCTTCTTTCGCGCAAGAGTTTGAGGATAAAGAGAAACTCATGGACGAACTCGATCGCTTGAAAACATTCACGGAGACGAGAATAAAAAACAAAGAGACGGTTTTACAGGCGAAAAAAGACGCCTGGGACAGAGAGGAGAAGTTGGATAAGAGTTTGGACGGGTTAGAGTTGGAGGATAAGCTGGAGAGGCAGTTTGAGGCGGATTTAGAGCAAGTGAAAGAGCTCGGAGGCGTGGTTAACCGACGGATGCTCAAAGAAGCTTATTAGATAGATAGAGAAGAAGGAGAAGAAAAAGATAAAGAAGACAAAGAAGACAAAGAAGAAGAAGAGAGCAGAAGTTGATCACGTGGTATTGTTAGTGTTGATGATGATGCTCTGTGATTATTAATATTACTCTTTTTCTTCTTCTTCTTCTTCTAATATTATATGTGTTTACGTAAAATCAGTTGATCTCGTACAGAACCTTCCCTCGACTTTTACCAGCTTCCAAATAGTCGTGACCTTCTTTCGCTTGATCCAACGGAAAGCATCTGTCCACCGCCACCTTCAACTCACCCGATTTAATCCAACCGAAAATATCGTTCGCTCTCCACATCAACTCCTCTCTCGTTTGCGTGTAGTCGTTCAATTTTGGTCGCGTTAAAAACGCTGATTTGTTGATTAACTTCAACGGCGGAAAGGCCGGGACGGCACCGGAAGCGTTGCCGAAAGAGACAAAGATGCCTTTGGTGGCCAAGACTTCAATCGAGGTTTCCCAAGTCGCTAACCCGATCCCGTCAATGACGCACTTCACGCCTTGCCCGTTTGTGATTTCCATAACTTTTGGGACTAAATCCACCGAGGAGTAGTCTTCGTACGAAGTCCCGGGTGCTTCGTCGTAGACAATCAACTCATCCACGCCAGTACCTTTGGCAATATCCACCTTAGACTTAGAGCACGTGCCGATGACTTTATATCCTCTTAACTTTGCCATTTGCGCGGCCCATTGGCAGGTCCCGGAACCGGTGCCGTGGATGAGCATCCACTCGCCCGGTTTGATCAACTGCGCGTGCGCGGAGTGGGTCAAGTAATGCGCCGTCATGCCTTGTACCCCGCATGAAACGGCCACATCTAACGGAATCTCTTCAGGGACGGTAACAACCTTATGCGCTGGAACCGCGGTGTACTCCGCGTACGTTTGAAACACCGAAGAATACGCCACTCTGTCGCCGACTTTCACGCCTTGCGCTTCCGCCTCCGGCGACGTCGCCGCGACGAAACCGCCGCCTTCTTGGCCGCCAATAAAAGGTAAGTCTCTCTTATACAAACCCGAACGGTGATAGGTGTCGATGAAGTTAATCCCGGAGAATTTGTTCTTGATCAACACCGACCCCGGGTTCAGCTTTGGCGTCGGGTAATCTTTCTCGATTTTCATCACCGAGGACGGTCCGGTTTCGCGAATCACCGCAGCCGTCTGTTTTATTTTATTGTATTGGAGAGAGAGAAAGTTAATAAAACGATACGTGTGTTCATTTGCGCGCGTGTGAATGAATCCTCGTCATCCTCGTCGTCAAATTCGTTTAGCGAGAGAGCCGCAACAGCAACAGCAACAGCAGCAGCAACAGCAGCAGCAGCGAGAGAGAGAGAGAGAGAGAGGCGGCGAAGAGATGATGAGAGACCTTTTAGAAACGAACTTTTTCCCGAGCGCAGAGGTAAAACAATAAAACAATACGAGACGACAAAAAACGACAACCACTCACCATGACGTTCGGAACGGACGAATAAGAACACGTTAACTTGCCGCCACAATTCGCAAATGCGAGCGAATTCAACGCCGCCCGGGAGCCTCTTCGTAAGATGGAGTGGTATGCAACCATTTTATTTTTATTTTTCTGTCGTTTTCTAAGAGGTGGATAAGAAGCCGTCAAAACTCTTTTTCAGTCATTTTTTGAAGGAAAAAAAAAAGTGCAAAATTTTCAATCGTCTATAAATCTGGCATCTCTCTACACTATTATTTTATACGGTACGCAAGCGCTAACTAATAATCTATCATCTATCGTCACTACTCTTTCTATTCTATTCTATTCTGTTCTCTTTTTACTCGTGGTGGTTAAAAACATTTATTTGTCTTCTGTTATTGTTTGAACAAAACTTCATCCAACCAAGACGTTTCGACGAGCGATAAACGTTTCTTTGATTTCGTCGAAGCGGAGGAGCCGAGCGAGAAGACGACGCTGGATTTCGACTCGTATTCTGCGCGCATTTTACGCGCGAGCACGTCGTCGGTGTCGTGGACTATTCGAGCACCGAATGAAGAGACGGCTTTAGTATTTTTGTCGTCTTGGGAAAGTTCTTTTGTCGTGGTTGTTTCGCCGAAGCTTTTGAAAGACCGGCGATTTGCTTCTTTTTTATTCGTCTCGGGAACGATGACTTCGTCCGGTTGGTTTTCTTCTCGTCGAAGGACGAACGCTGGGAACCCACTCGGGACTCGCGCGTTGATCGAACCTTCGTTGTTCGTGTATACTTGAACGTTCGTGACTCTCGGGGCGAAATGTATGGATATATCACCACCATTATCGCTTCCTTGACTTCGCGCGTCAATCGTCACTTCCGCGTCTTCGTCCCCGCATTCCACGTTTTCTAACGATATGTCACCACCGTTCGTGATGCATTTGGTATTCCCACTCGCGCGAAAATTCTTCTTCGAGCGTATCTCGCCTTTCTTCGTGTGCAACTCGCAATCGTGCACGAAAACGGAATCAATGTGAATGTTACCACCCGTTCCGGCGTCTATTCGCAAATCGTTCGCTACCACTCTCTTGGCAATCACGTCGCCGCCGTTCGTTTTAATCGACGCGTTCGCTTGTATCGTTTCGCATAAGACATCACCGTTTAACGTTTCCACGTTCACGTACGCACCTTTGACGCTCTTTAAGAATTGCACGCATGCCGGCGGCGATGATGATGATGCCAATGGCGCATCGTCCGTTCCATCCTCGTCGGTTTTGTCGTCGTCCTCGTCCACCACCGTCACGTCCACGCTCGCCTCGGCGATATTCGCGTTCACCGTCAACGAACTCTTCTTCCCCATCAGCACGTCTAAGGATACAAATCGAGGTGGAATTTTGCACTCGATGACACACACCTCGTTGTTATTGTTGTTATTGTTGTTGTCTTCGTCTTCTCCTTCGATGTCTGAGACGGTGTATGCGTACACGTCTCCGTTCTCGAGCTTTTCCGCCTTTAGTCGTAATCGCCCACCACTCCCACCGCCTTCATTTCTGCTCGACGAAGATAAAGAAGATAAAGAAGAAGACAAAAAAGAAGAAATCTCCACGCGTTCGTCGCCGGGGTCTACATTTCGAACCACTATTTTCTTCGCTCCGTGTAAATCCATCACGCGTAAGGTTTTGCCGACGGCGATTGGAAATTCGAATTTTTCAACGTTGTTGTTCTTGTTGTTCAAGGATGATGATGATGATAACGGTGCGAACGACGTAAACGTAAACGACGGTAGGACCATCATCGCGCTTCTCACGATCGTCGTCTGTACGCAAGAACGCCGAGGCAGCAAAATCTGCCGCGGCATTGTTCTCTTTTGTGTGTGCGTGTATTCGTATGAAGAAGAGAGTTCGTTATTTTTTGTTTCGTTTGATGATGATACACTGTGCTCTCTCTAAAAATGTGGGTTTTTTAATCTTGATGAAGGTGTCTCTGTGGGTTGTTGTTGTCGTTGTTCTGTTCGTTTTGAAGCCGCTGCTGTTGTTGTTGTTGCAAATTTGGAACTCTCCACGCCGGGAACAACGAAGCCAAAAAGGAATAGGCGAATATTTTCAACTCGCCGAACCAACTTTGCGGCATAGCGTCGGTATATCCCGCGACATGCGGCGGTCGTCGGTAGCGTTGACGACGTCCGTTCCTGATGTTATTTCTATTGTTATTGTTGTCATTCCCTTCGTCTCTCGCGTTGTTGTTGTTGTTGTTGTTGTTCGCTCGAGCGTCTGCCCCACCTCCTTGTTGCGCTTCGTTTTCGGGAGGTAAATAGGCGCCAAAGAGAGCGTCCCAAACGGATTCTAAAACGCCGGTTTGGTACAAGTATCCGATGACCGCCGCCGTGATGTACATGGCCATTTTCTTCCTCGACGCGTCTTGACAAGCGAATGCGGTGATTAAAATGAGCTTGAACATGAGTTTCAAGTCGATTCGAAACTGGATGACTCGAATTACTTCGACAATTTCTTCGCCGTCCTCACCTCTTCGAACGATGCGTTGATACGGTTGATTCGGATCGAAATCGATGTCTGGATTGTTGTTGTTGTTATTCGCCCGGGCCAGCGCTGCTCCTAATGCTTCGGCTCCTTGCGGCACGTTTGGGGCAGCATCTGCCGTTGCTCCTGCGACGTTAGTGCCACTCGCACCGCTTCCTCCTATTTGGCTCGTCACATTTTCTTGCCGTTGAAAAAATGTTGATTGTTCGAGAGCGGCGTTCGTTTGCACGTACGCCAATCCCGGCGATCTAGGAATTACCGTCGCGTTCGGTCGCAAGCTCCTAAACGCCGCATTATAAGCCGCATTGTACGCATTTATCACCATTGGTGAAACCATCACCGCGCCTGGCGGTGGAGATTGTTGTACTTGTTGTTGTTGTTGTTGTTGTTGTGGCGTCGAGGTTGCGTTCGGTTGCGCGCTCGCCAAAACGTTCCTATCGACGTTACTACTCCTACTCCTATTATCGTCACTCGTCTCTCTCGCCTCCAATCTCCTCTTCTCTCTCTCTTCTCTCTCGCGTTCCAGTTCTCGATTTGATTTTCTCACGATCATGTGCACAATCTTCACTTCGTCTTCGTCGTCTTCTTTTCTTTCGTTTCCTCGTCTTCTTTCCTCGTCTAATACATCCTCCTCGTCGCTGCTGCTCAGATATCTCAGTTTCTCTCGGTTCAACCCCAGCGCGTTTTCCAACGTCTCCTCGTCTTCTTTTAAAACTTTGCCTTGGTACAAAAAACAGATGTATTTCGGATTGGTTGGTTTATGTAAAGAAGACTTTGATATTAAGCGTTTGCTCGCGTCAACTTTCAAGTCTTTCACCGTTTTCTTCGCGTCGATTCTGATTTTTCTTTTTTTCTTCTCACCAAAATCGTCCGTTTCTCTCGAATCATCATCGAATAACGCAATATCGTCGCTTTTGATTTCCACGGTCACGTACCGCACACTACTTTTGTTCTCTCCTCCTCCTCGTTCTTCTTCTTCTTCTTCTTCTTCGAAAAGCTGCGCCTCTTCAATTTCCATCTTTCTTCTTCTTTCTCGTGTCGTCAATCAACTGCTGCGTGTGTAGAAATGAAATGAATGAAAAAAGAAGAAGAACACGAAAAAGGAAAGTTTTTTCGTGTTGTGTGACGTTTTCTTTTTTTTCGAGGAGAGCTAAAAAGAAAAGTTCTTCTCGATGAGAAAGAAGAGAAAAAGTGTCATCAAATTCTCTTCTCTTCTTCGTCAAAAAAAAACATTGGACAGAGGAGTTTTTGTGAAAACAACACTCAAGTCTTTTCTACACACACATATAATATATAGAATGCCTCCTCCTTTTCAAGAAGACGAAGAAGACGAGGAAGAAGGAAAAGAGGAGTCATTTCTGGAGGAGACTTTGCGCGCGGCCAAACGGTGCGCCTTTCTCGCCGGGAAGGAAATCAGAAACGCCTGGGGAACGACTTCGAGTGAAGTGAAAAACACGAAGAAGAACGACGTGGATTTAGTCACTTTGACGGATGAAAAGTGCGAAAAGATGATCAAAGAATACATACGCGAGAGATTTCCGGACCATTTGATCGTAGGTGAGGAGGAAACCGCGGCTGGTGGGGACGTTATTCCCGAAATGAGTGCGAAACCGACGTGGTACATCGACCCAGTCGACGGAACGACGAACTTTATTCACTCGTATCCAAACTCCTGCGTCTCGATTGGTTTGACTATGAAGAAAGAACCCGTCGTCGGAGTTGTGTTTAACCCGATAACGAGAGAGATGTTTGTCGGGGTGAAGGGGAGAGGGTCGCAATTGATCAACGTTGGCGGAAACGACTTGAACGAAGAAACGGACGTAAAGACGATTCGGGTATCGAACGCGACGACGTTAAAGAAAGCGTTGATTGCCACGGAAATTGGCGTAGGAAGAGACGAGAAAACTATAGATGCCATCATGGGACGGATAAGAAATATCGTGCAAAACTCGAGAAGCGTGAGGTGTACCGGGTCGTGCGCGATGAACATGTGCGCCGTGGCGAGCGGAAGAGTAGACGGTTTCTTCGAGATTGGATTCGGAGGTCCCTGGGATAACTGCGCGGCGACGGTGATTGTCAGAGAAGCCGGCGGCGTTGTGGTCGACCCGAGTGGTGAGGAGATGCATTTAAACGCGAGACGAGTGTTGTGTGCAAATAGTCGAGAAATTATGGAGGAGTTTGTAGCGGCGTTGAAACCGGTGGAAGACGGACCTGCGGAACCGCCGAAGCCGTCGTTAGCGACGACGTTGTAGATTGAATGTATGATTTTAGGATTACTTATTATTTGCGCGTGTATACAGTGTGGTACACGTATGTACTATATTATATATATAGAAGTTTTTTCGTTTTCACGTGCACTTGGAGGCGGCGAGCATTCTTTTCCGATACATCCTCGCCGCTTTTCGAACGCTCGAGTGTAACATCGACTCGAGCGCAAACGTAAACGCGACGACGCCGCCGAGAACCGTCACTGAACTAATCAACCATTCGAATATATTCTGTTCCGTTTCAACGTGCGAAATCGCTATCGGTGATATTGCAAAGGTAAACTTGACGTACGCGCCTCTCTTCGATATCGCGTGCGTCGCGCCGTTGGAGAAGTCGTTATCTTCGCCGTGAACGCCGTCGAAATACGACGAACTCTCTTGTTGCGCAGACGAAGGTGAGATTTTGAACTTATTCGAAGAGAACGTGTATTCGTTCAACGTCAACGTAGCCGCGTTCAACGGAACGATCGACCGGGTGACGACTTGCATGTGATGTTCGTGGATGGTATTTCTATGCTGCGAACTGAAAATGTTTTCGCCTTTCGCGAAGCCTTTCTCCGTGGCGAATTTACCGCCGCCGTCTTTGGCCGCTAAAGACCACGCTTTACGAAACTTCTTGGGGACGTACGAACGTTTCGTCGACGTTGTTGGCACGTACTCGCCGAACGAAAAGTGGTTGATGATGTGAGTGCTGTTGATTCGGTGAAGATCGATGGTTTGGCCGTAACTTCGAGCGCTAAAATATACGGCTCCCGGAACCTTCGCCAAACGAATCCTTCCTTCCACCGTACATCCAGACGAGCGAACGGTGGATTCATGTCGACCATCTCTATCGAAATCGTACCCTAAGCGATGCGCCCGAACGTTTCTCGGTGGCTTTTCTTCTTCGCCCCCACCTCCATCAGAAGAAGAAAAAGAAGAAGATGTAGAAGGCGCATCGTTTATCGTTCGAGTATCGTTTTCCCGCATCGTTCGCAACAAACTCAGTGTGAATTCGGCCATAGCTTCTGATGTCCTTGGTCCGTGATAGACTTCGAAATGACGAATGTCTCCTTTACTCTTATTGAGCAAGATTGCGTCGCTCGAACTTCCTCTATACACTCGTATCGTCGGGTAGGCCAGTATCTTTTCGTCGTCGCAAAGCTTTTTATTTTCCTCCGCGGTGCAGTCCACGCCGGCGAACGCGGCAGAAAGTCTCGAGTTCAACGACTTTGCGAGAGCTTTTTGAACTGTGAGATTGTGTTATTAAATAAGTGTGTAAATAAAATGACGTTATGTGAAATACCGAGTTGAGCGCCTCGTTCAAAGTGCGGCGCCAATGCTGCACAGTGCGAACACCAAGGCGCGTGGAAATTCACTAAAAGAACTCCGTGTGCGTTGACGTTTCTCTTGAAATTTTCCGAGTTTAAGAGCAAAGCAAAACGCCTGTATCCGTACTCGTCTCGTCGTTGCTCGAGACTGCTTTTGTCATTTGCCTCTTCTTCGTCGTTTACTTCACCGCCGTATTCATTATCGTCATCGCCGACGATATAATCGAACTCGTCGCCTTGCACGATTCGTCCTAGGGGTTTACCTTCATCTCCTTCCCAATACGGGTGTAGCGACCTCGGCGCGATCGCGTGAAAATGTTGCCTCGACCCGACACCCATCGTCGCGTGTTCGATCGCCAAATACGGAATTTCTTTCGACATCGAGTGCTTATAAATGCTCTCACCGCTCAAGTTGAACGCTCTGTGACCAACCGCATCGACTAAATCCACAGAAAGGTGCTCGCAGTTAATCGCGGGAAAGCTCACATCAAATTGCATGACCAAAGTCGGATCCATGTCGTGATCGACGCTCAAATCCGTCCTCATCGACGTCGCGAATAGCTTTTGCACTTGCGAAGTGACCAATCCAAAAATAAACCACGCGAATAAGAGCGTCAACACGCCGCCTTTGTTCGAGCCTTCTTTGCTAAACTCTTCTAAAGCGTCGTTTCTTTTGAACACGTCGACTGTTTTTAACGTCTGCGTGACGAACGTTTCGTTGGATGGCGATTCCCCGGGTAACGAGTTCGCGCCGCCATTGCTCGTCGTCCGGCGCGAAATCAGTCCTCCTGAACCACTAATACCACCATTACCACCACCTTTACCACCCGCGGTCAACGATGCATTCATGTTTATTGTCTGCTGCTTTTAAAGAAAAAAGCTCCGAGTATTTTTTTCTAAACTTTCATGTGAAGCACAAAAAAATTTTCATTTGACGAAAGAAAAAAATTAGTTTCGTTCCAAAATACTTCACAAGTCACATATAAAATTTGACGATGATGATGATGAGAAGAAAAACACAAAAACTCATGAACTACATCCTCCGAAACGCCGCCGCGTCGAATAACTATCGTTGTTTCGAT